>Ga0272448_1000351_pt1 | contig 71351 bp, 64 predicted proteins | sample YNPCB0191_FD_202220 | JGI IMG/M metagenome (GOLD analysis project Ga0272448, IMG submission 202220) | Hot spring sediment microbial communities from Yellowstone National Park, WY, United States - YNP-CB-019-1 | ecosystem: Environmental > Aquatic > Thermal springs > Hot (42-90C) > Sediment...
AATCTCCTGCCGCTGAACCGGGGTCAATCGTGTCTTCTTGTGAATCACCATTGGGGTATCCTCCTGTGCTATAACTCTTTTTGTTGTGATACCCCGAAAATGTAAACAACGCTATTATATCTTACAGGTCAGGCAGGGCGAGTTCGTGACCATCATCGGCACCAACGGTTCGGGCAAGTCAACGCTGCTCAATGCGATCGCCGGCACGTTCCTGCCGGATGAGGGCGGCATACGGATTGACGGCCATGACGTCACCGGCAAAAAAGATTTTCAGCGCGCGCAATGGATCGCCCGCGTTTTCCAGAATCCCTTTATGGGCACCGCCCCCCGGATGACCATTGCCGAGAACCTGCACATGGCATTTTTGCGCACCCAAAAAAGCCTGCCGGTCATTGGGTTGAATGCCGCGCGGCGCGCCCAGTACCGGGAGGCGGTCGCCGGACTCGAGATGCAGCTTGAAGGAAGGCTCGATACGCTGATCGGCTCGCTTTCCGGCGGGCAGCGTCAGGCGCTCACCCTGCTGATGGCGGTGATTGCCAGCCCGAAGGTGCTGCTGCTCGACGAGCATACCGCGGCGCTTGACCCCAGGTCAGCGGCACAGGTGATAAAGCTCACCGGCCGCTTCATCGAGCAGGGCGGGCTTACCGCCGTCATGGTCACGCACAGCATGCAACAGGCTCTTGATCTGGGAGACCGCACCGTCATGATGCATCAGGGCCGGATTATCGAGGAAATCTCCCGTGAAGAAAAACAGCGGCTGACCGTCAATGACCTTCTTGACAAGTTTGCCGAACTGCGCAAAACCGAGCAGCTCACCCCGGATATGCTCGAGGCGCTGCGCCGGGAATATGCGTGACCGGATGGGTCTTGTCTCAGGCTTCGCGCCGGCGATTATTGTAAAACGCGATCAGGCCGTTGGTCGAATCGGTGCTGCAGGAGATGTCGGCGGGCAGACCACGTGGCCTGAACAGTGTTGTGATGCCGTGATCAGGTTTTGTTTCCCGAAGGGTTCAGGCAGATGGTCAGTACATTGGCATCGCCTTCGCGCCGGTAGCGCATGTCGTCGGCAAGTCGCCTGACCAGGTGAATACCGAGGCCGCCCACGGTTCTTTTTTCAATATCATCCGAAAGATCGGGCAGGGGCCAGTCCAGCGGGTTGAACGGCCGCCCCGTATCATGAAAGCTCATGCAGAAGCCGTCCCCCTCCCTGCAGCACCGCAGCTCGACCTCGCCGTCGCCGGGCGTGTAGGCATACCGGAATATGTTGACCAGCACTTCCTCCAGGACGACATCCGCCCTGGCGGCCAGCGTCTGCGGAAATCCCCACCGCGTCAATCTGGCCAGAACAAACGAGCGGAACTGCTCCAGCGATTCCATTCGTGCGGGCAAGCGCACCGTGTCCATGCGTCGTGGTCAGGTATCGGCAAGGGCACGGTCGAGGGTCTCATGAATCGCGAACATTGACGAGAATCCCGATATGGAGAAGACCTCACTTACCATGCCCTGCAGATTGCAAAAGCGGATGTCGCCCTGCTGCGCCTTGAGGGTTTTTGCCGCGGCAAGGATGCTCCGGAGCCCGGCGCTGCTGATGTAGGCAAGGCCGGCCATATCAATCACAAGCAGTTTTTCGCCTGCCTGAATCAACGCGGCGCACTGTTTTTCAAAATCGGGCGCTGTTGCCGCATCCATGCGGCCGCCGAGCGTGACGATGACGGCGCGATTCTGTCTGCTGTTTTTGATTTCCATGACGCATCTCCTTCCCCGGCACACAAACCTTACGTTGCGGCGCCCTTGTAGAGCACCGAGAGTATCGTGATGTCATCGGACTGCGGCTCGCCCGCGCTGTGACGCTGCACCGAATCCAGAATACAGGAGACCATGTTCCGGGGCGAGGTGCGGGAAGCCTCCGCGGCAACGGTTATGAGGCGTTGTTCCGAATAGAGCTGCCGGCGTGTGTCCATGGCCTCGGTGACCCCGTCGGTATATAACAGAAGCATATCACCGGGGTCAAGGATGATCTCTGCGGTCGTGTAGTGCGCGGCATCAAGCCCGCCCAGAACAATGCCCGGCGGCAACGCAAGCCATGCCGGGGGGCGGTTGCGCTTCAGCAGCAGCGGCGGATTATGGCCGGCATTGGAGTACGCGACCCTGCCGGTTTTCAGATTCAGCACTGCGCAGATGACCGTGGCGAACATGGATGATTCATTGTCGATGCACAGCTCGGCGTTGACCCGGGCAAGCACCTCGTGCGGCGGCAGTCCCGGAGCGGCAAGGCCTTTCATCAGGGTTTTGGTCACCGCCATGAAAAGCGCCGCGGGCACGCCCTTGCCCGAGACATCGCCGATTGAAAAAAACAGATGCTCGTCATCGAGCATAAAGAAATCGTAGAGATCTCCGCCCACCTCTTTTGCCGGTTCCAGGGTCGCATACAGTTCAAATTCCGTCCTTTCCGGAAACGGCGGGAAACGCTTGGGGAGAAAGCTCCGCTGGATGGTCGCCGCGATTTTCAGCTCGCTTTCGATCCGCTCTTTGGCCGCGGTTGTTTCGGCAAGGTTGGCGATGTAGTCCTTGAGCGCTGTCTTCATGTTTTCGAACGACCGGGAGAGCTGTCCGATTTCATCGTTTGACGGCCACTCCGGAAGCTCGATGTCCAGATTGCCCCGGGCGATTTCAATCGTCGTGCGCGCGAGGGTTCGCAGGGGCCGGGTGATGGTTCCCGCGATGAACGCAATCACGATGACCAGGACGAGAAATCCCGCCAGTCCGATGATAAAGACCTTGTTGGTCAGTATCCGCAGATCCGCCAGCAGTTCATCCTCGGGAATGACGACGCCGATTGACCAGCCGGCCGAGGGCAATGCGGCATAGTACATCCATGCCTTTTTGCCGGAATAAAAATCAGTGATCGGGACAAAGCCGCGTCCCCGCCTGACCATGTCCCGGCCCACCGTGCGCAGCCCCTGATCGTTTCGGGCCTCCGCGATGCTGAAAATGCTTTCGTGCATGATCAGGTTCCGGTCGGGATGCGTGACGATGGTGCCGTTGGCTGAAATCAGGAACGCATAGCCGGTCGTGTAGATTGATACCGCGGAGATGATGTCCTGCAGCCACAGAAGCGACAGGTCAGCGGTGACCACGCCGATGCATTGCCGTTGCCCGTCCCGGTGCCGGTAAAACGGCACGGCGTAGGTGGCCATGATGATGTCGCCGCCGCCTTCGTCATAATAGGGCTCGGTCCACACGGCTTGGTGCGTTTCACGGGGGATCTGGTACCAGTCCCAGGACGGATACCGGTACGTGTCGCCCAGAAACAGCAGCTTGGGCTTCCCGTTGTCGCGGCAGGCATAGGGAGCGAAGTAGTAGCGGTCCGGATCAAAGGCATAAGGCTCAAAGGCAATGGCAGATCCGTAAATCGAACTGTTGTGCTCGATGACCGATCGTAGCAGCGCGTTCAGTTCATCACGGCTGTGGGACCGGCTTTCCAGAATACCGGCCATGTTGTTTGGAACCGACGCGACCGAGGTCATGACGGATTCGATGCGATACACGGTTGCCAGCGTGAGGTTGCCGGCATCGTTTTTGACCTTTTTCAGGACAATGCGCTTGGACACCGCATAGTTGTAGGTAAACGCGACGGTGAAGATTGTCATGGTGCTGAGGAGGATCAGTATGATGAGTTTTGCGGCAATGCCCGCGTTTCTGATCATGGCAGTCTGCACCCCACGAAAAACTCGGAAAATGCGGGCGTGCTGCCGATCAGACCGCCCGTGCGAAGCTCGGCAACGACATCGGCAAAAGCCGTTTCACTCAAGATGCCCGGCGCAAGCCGACTGCCCGGCGACGCAATGAGGTCGCGCATGCGGTGCAGCATCCAGCGCTGGTGCACCCGGTTGGTGGCGACATGGGCGGCGGACGCATGCCGCAGCACAATGTCCAGCGCCTCCTCGGGGTGATCAAAGGCATACGTCCAGCCCTCAAGCGACGCTGATGCAAAGCGCCGGCACCGTTCGGGATCTGTCCGGTAGGTCGCCTCGAGGCAATAGATGCCGTCCTCGGGAACATCGATGCCCAGATCATGAAAGGAAAAAACGCTGAGCTCTTCCGGGTCATAGCCCGCGTTCAGCATGGTGTGATATTCGTTGTAGAGCATGGCGGACGCGACGGCAACACCGTCCATGAAAAACAGATTCAACGTGGCGGATTGCGGCACTGTGGTGACGGAAAGACCGTGGCGCCTGAAAAAAATACCGGCCAGCGCCTGAAATTCCGGGCCCCACACGCCGACCGTGCGGTTGTTCATGTCGGCGGGTTTCAGGATGCCCGATGATTTTTTTGCCACCAGCATGAACGACGAGCGCTGGACGACCTGGGCGATGTTTACGACCGGAACGCCGCTGGCGCGTTTGATGATGCCGGTGGTTAAAAACATGGTTCCGAAATGAGCAGCGCCGCGCTCAAGAAGCTCTGAAGGGGGAGACTCCGGGCCGCCGCGAAGCACGGTGACGTCAAGGCCGTGCCGGGCGTAGATGCCCTTGTCGCAGGCGACATAGTACCCGGCAAACTGCGCCTGCGGCACCCACTGGGGAATGAACGTGACCCTGGCAAGCGGTTCAGCGCAGGACAGCGCGGGAAGAAGAAGCACAAGCGCGGGCAAAAGGGCCGGTGTTTTCATCATATGTAATACATGTAAACGTTCCGTTCATCCGGAGCTTCCTTGCCCTTGTAGATGAGGTTGGGCGGCTGATGGGTAACGGTTGTGTTCGGCGGCACTGACTCAAGGAGCCAGACGTTGCCGCCGATGATGGAGCCTTTTCCAATCACTGTATCGCCGCCAAGGATGGTGGCGCCGGCATAGATTACGACGTTGTCCTCGATGGTAGGGTGCCGCTTGCCGCCTTTTACGATTCTGCCGTTTTTATCTTTTTTGAAACTCAGCGCGCCCAAGGTCACACCTTGATAGAGCCGCACGTTGTTGCCGATAACGGTTGTTTCACCGATGACCACGCCGGTGCCGTGATCAATAAAAAAACTATCGCCGATGTGTGCGCCGGGATGGATGTCAATACCGGTTGAGCGGTGTGCAAATTCAGTCATGATACGGGGAATAAGCGGAACCTGAAGATGGTAGAGCTCGTGGGCGATGCGGTACACAGCGATTGCAAAGAGCCCGGGATAGCTGACAATGATTTCATCAAAGCTTCGGGCTGCAGGATCACCTTCATAGGCTGCCTGCACATCGAGGTTGAGCTTTTCCCGGATATGAGGAATACGGGCAAGGAAAGTCAGGGTGATGCTGACGGCACTTTCAACCGTGCTCTTCCCGGCGGTGGTGGGTGCTGCTGCAGCAAGACTTTTTGTAATTTCCCGAGACAGGTTGTGGTACAGAGCGACGATTTTTTCCCACACATACTGTCGCACCTGAGTTTTACTGAGCTCCTGCTTCTCATAGTAGCCCGGAAACAGAACGTTCAGACAATCAACCATGATTTCTTCAACCGCTTCACGCGAAGGTAGATTCGGGCCTTCCAGATGGTTGATGCCCCGCTCAGATGAATAGCTGTGGAGAATGCCCTCAATGAGAGCTGCGAGCTTGTTTTGCATCTATCTCGTCTCGACCAAACGGCGAAATTTCCCGCAGCCGGCGCTCAATGGCAAGCATGTGGTGCACGATGTAGGTGATGTCATCATCAGTGGTGTACCGACTCAGGCTGAACCGCACCGAGCCATGCACCCGCGTGAACGGAATACCCATGGCACGCAGCACATGCGAAGGTTCAAGTGAACCAGAGGTGCAGGCAGATCCCGAAGAAGCTGCGATCCCTGCTTCGCTGAGCAGAATTAAAATAGATTCGCCCTCGATGTACTTGAAGCTGATATTGGTGGTGTTGGGGATACGGTTTTCAGTATCGCCGTTCACGGTTGCATCAATCGCTTTGCTGGTCAGCTCCTGTTCAAGCCGGTCGCGCAGCGCCCTGACCCGGGTCTGCTCTTCGGTGAGGTACTGCTGGGCAAGCTCACAGGCAACCCCCAGCCCCACGATGGAAGGGACGTTTTCCGTGCCAGCCCGGCGACCGCGTTCCTGATGACCGCCGATGAGATAGGGCACAAAATGGGTACCTTTGCGGATATACAAAACGCCAATACCTTTTGGGGCATGGAGTTTATGACCTGACAATGAGAGCAGATCAACCGGTATCTGCTGCAGGTCAATCGGAATTTTGCCCGCAGCTTGTACGGCATCAGTATGAAAGACAGCGCCAACCCTGTGCACCATGTCGGCAATCTGTGGTATCGGAAAGATAACACCGGTTTCATTGTTTGCCCACATGATACTGACCAGTGCGGTATCGGTATCCAGCTTTTCCTGCAGCTCATCAAGGTCAATGCGACCGAGCCGGTCAACGGAAATCTCACTGACCCGGTACCCGTTCTTGCCAAGATACTGAAAAACATTTTTTACTGCAGGATGCTCGACCCGCGAGGTAATGATGTGGCGTCGCTCCGGATAGGCGGCAAGCACGCCTCTGATGGCTGCATTGTCGCTTTCCGTGCCACAGGAGGTGAACACGATTTCAGACGAATCAGCGTTCAGCAGTGCAGCAACTTTTTCACGCGCCTGCTCGACATGCTTTTTCACCTGACCGCCGAACAGATGCATGCTCGAGGGATTGCCGTACAGCGTGGTGAAAAACGGCTCCATGGCTTCCACCACTTCAGGAGCAACCATGGTGGTGGCATTGTTGTCAGCATACACGGTACGGGCCGTCATGGCTTCACCTCCTCGATCACCAGATCAGGGCTGACGAATTCTCTGAGTTTTGGTTCAACGTATTTCTTGAGCGTAAAGGAAGCACTGACACACGAAGAACACATGCCACGAAGGGAGACCAGTACCCGATTGCCCTCGATATCAATCAGTTCGATGTCGCCACCATCAGCCCGAAGCATCGGTCGGATTTCCTTTTCAAAGGTTTCCTCAATGAGGCGCATCTTCTGAATGTTCGTTAGCTTGCGGACGCCTGAAGGTGCTGCAGGCTTTTCTGCAGACTCTGCAGTGACCTGACGCAGAATCTGACGGATTTTGTCATGGCAGGACATGCAGCCGCCCCCTGCCTTGGTGTAGTGGGTGATGTCCTCGACTGTGGTGAGGTGGTTGTCGCGGGCGACCCTGATAATTTCCTCGTCCGTGACCCCGAAGCATTCACACACGATATGTCGTTTTCGCTCCTCAAGCGGTTCAGGGCTTTTCCCGCGGTAGTAGTTAATTGCTGCCTCAAGTGCCTCCTGCCCCATCACCGAGCAGTGCATTTTTTCAACCGGCAGACCGCCCAAAAAATCAACAATATCCTTATTGGTAATCTTTTCCGCCTCAGACAGTGGCTTGCCGATGATCATCTCGGTCAGCGCAGCAGCAGATGCAATGGCGCTTCCACACCCAAAGGTTTGGAACTTTGCATCCGTGATAATTTCAGTGGCTCGGTCAATTTTGAGCATCAGTTTGAGCTGATCACCGCAGGCAAGCGACCCTGCTTCGCCAACGGCATCAGCATCAGGTATTTCACCTGCATTGCGAGGATTCAAAAAATATTCTTTCACTTTTTCATTGTAGTCCCACATGACTGTCTCCTTGTGTTACCAGTGCAGAGCACTGAGTGCATCGTACCTGAATACTGTTTTTTGAATGCTGGTAATGCTAACCGGGCAGCAGTGCGTGCAGGGTTTTTTCATAGACTGCGTAGTCATCCTTGCTGAACAGTACAAAAACGACCCGCTCGATTGCGGTCGTGCCCTTGAGATAGTCAATCACAGTGCTCAGGGCAATACGCGCTGCTTCTGCAAGAGGATACCCGTAGGCGCCGGTGCTGATCGAGGGAAAGGCAATGGTCTTTATCCCCTGCTGTTCAGCACACCGCAAGCTGTTCTGATAGGCACGTGCAAGGAGTTGTGGCTCGCCTGAGGTGCCGCCCCGGTACACCGGTCCAACGGTATGAATCACATACCGAGCGGGAAGTCTGCCTCCGGTGGTGATCACTGCCTCTCCGGTCGGACAGCCGCCGATCTTGCGACATTCTTCCATGATTGCTGGACCACCTGCCCGGTGAATTGCTCCGTCAACGCCGCCGCCACCAGCAAGCCGGGAATTGGCAGCGTTCACGACAGCATCTACCTGTTGCCGGGTAATATCGCCCTGACACAATTCAATGACGCACTGGTGTATGGTTTTTTTCATAGGCAGCGCCCTCCCTTCTGAAAAGCCCGAAGAATATATAGCATAAATCACTCTGTTTTCAAACAACCCTTACAGTTTCTTCGGAGCCCATTATCTTGCAGCCATGAGCACTTTATGCGATAATCTTCTCCACCAGAGATTATGATAACCGAACCGGTGCGATTGTTGCCGCCTTTGCGTGCAGGCAAGGACGTTTTCGCTCATGTTCAGCAGGCGTCGCTGGCCGGTATGCGTTTATATGCAGCGGCACCTGATAACCTGATCTATCGCTCAATGCAGATACTATATTGTATGCACTGCTCATGAAACGATCATTGCTTGCCCGATTGAACTACACCTGTGTCTATGCCTATGAGGTTCTTGACCTGCTTGTGCATTTCCCTGACCTCGGGCTGCGGCGGTTTTCTAAAGTCACCATTGATGCTGAGCCCGGCTTGATTCTGGAACTCGGGTGTGGCACCGGCAGGAGCTCCCGAATGTTTGCCGGAAAAGCGGTGCGCGTCGTGAATGCTGATATCAACAAGGCGTTTGTTGCCTATGGAAGCAGAAAAAAACGCCTTGCAAATCCTGTGGTAAGTTCAGCCTATGACCTTGGGTTTCGCAGCAGCACCTTTGATGCTGTCATTGTGCCTGATGCCTTCCATCATATCCTTGATCATGAGCGGTTGTTTGCCGAGTGTAGCAGGGTGCTCCGGCTAGGCGGCAGTCTGACGATTTTTGACATCGTCCTTGAAAAAAAAGCACCTAATAAAATCATCAATCACTTTGTGGACGGCGTGATCTGGTCGCTCAACGTGGAAGGGTTTTCTAAAAAAATCAACAACCTCGCTGATGCATTCGGATTTACCATAGCACAGGTAAGCATGAAAAAAGAAAAGACCGTGATCGGATTTCTTGGCGGTATTGACATACAGGTGCGGCTGGTGAAAAAAACATGAACGTGCGGATAGGTCAGCTCCAGAGCTTTTGGATAGGGCTCTGTTTGGTAGGGTGCGTCCTGCTGCTTGCACGGCAGTCCACTGCCGCGGACGAACAGCAGGTGCTCAGCCAGACAGCCAGTGAAATTATAGTGCGGTTTCACCACCCTGCGGATGAAAACGTCCAGCGCGCGGTGTTTGAGTTTTGCCATGCCGAGCAGATACGCCCGAGCCACCGCAGTCGCTTTTTTGTGATGAAAGTTCCGGCAGTCTCCTGCTGCACGCTCCTGAGAAGACTCAGGCAGCATCCTGCGATCTTGTTTGCTGAGCAGAATGCGTATGTGCAGGCGTGTACTGCACCGAATGACCCGCTGTATAACCGACAGTGGCATTTTTCGATGCTCAATCTGGAGCAGGCATGGCAGTTCAGCACAGGTGAAGGAGTGGTCGTGGCAGTGCTTGATTCAGGCATCAACCCCTGGGGCCGTGATGGGTTTGGAAACCGGCTGTTGAATGGGTACAATGCACTCCTGCAGGTTCCGCTGCGCTGGGAGGACCATAATGGTCATGGTACCCATGTTGCCGGAACCATCGGTCAGGAAACTGGCAACGGGTGTGGCGTTGCCGGAATTGCCTCTGCTGCAAAAATTCTGCCGGTCAAGGTGCTGGGCAGGTTTGGCTATGGAACCCGTGCCGCAGTTGCTGAGGGCATCTTGTGGGCAGTTGACCACGGAGCACAGATTATTAATATGAGCCTTGGTGAGCCAGACCCGTCAGAGGCTATCAGGGATGCTGTTGCCTATGCAGCAGAGCGCCAGGTAATGCTGATTGCTGCAGCGGGCAATGATGCCCAGGACGGGCTGTCGGCACCGGTGCGCTACCCTGCTGCGTTTGAGCAGGTGGTTGCGGTGAGTGCCTTAGATGCAACCGGCAGCCTTGCATGGTACTCAAATACGGGTCCTGAAATTGATATTGCAGCACCGGGTGGTGATACCAGTAGTGATACGGACCGTGACGGTAACCCCGATGGTATCCTGCAGGAAACCTTCCGACAGGGGCTGGGTTTTTCGTGGGGTGCATTCGGATGGGGATATGTCTATCTCCAGGGGACCTCAATGGCTGCTGCACACGTGACCGGTGTTGCTGCGCTGGTGCAGGCGCTCCATCCGGACTGGAAAGCATCGGACATCTTTGACGCACTCACGGCAACCGCTCGTGAGGCTGGCGATCTCGGAAGGGACAGCGTCTATGGTTTTGGAATTCTTGATGCTGCTGCTGCCGTGCGCTATTGAGGTTGTTACTCCATTAACTGGTATTTTACTTTTTTCGTTTTTTGTACTATATCCATACTGGTCAGCGACAGTGGTTTGCCATGAACACCAGTCCCGATATCCAAGAACTTCAAGAGTTTCTTGAAAAGACGCCGGGCGCACTTGAGCTGATCAGAGATCCTGAGAAGCGGCGTCTGCTTGAGTTCCTCTGCAGTGATTTTGATCGTATTGCCTATCTGGTTAAAAATCCCTGGATTGATCTTGAAAAAATCCTGCGGATTGCTGACAGCGTGATGGAGGTCTCTCCGGACATATCAACACCAGAGCTTTTGCACATCCTCTGTCAGGATACCGCGCTGCTGACCGATGCAGCAGGTGCCACCTGCCGCACCTATGATCCTCTCAAAGACAGTATGATCGCTGCAGCAGCTTATAACTGGGACATTGACCGCACTGAGGAAATCGCCAATGAGGATTCAGTTGCCGGCTGGGTCATGAAGCACAAAACCCACTACTGTGTGCCCGATATCAGTACCGAGCCTTTGTACAAAGAAAAAGACAAAGCCTTGTCGCTGGGCATTCATTCCATGCTCGCGTTGCCGATTCAGCTCTTTGACTATGAAGGCGGTAAGCAACAGGAAGTTTTAATTGGTTCGCTGCAGCTCTATTTCACGGAAAAGAATAAGCATTTCTATCCTGAGCAGATTAAACTCATCAAAAGCGTGGTGAGCCGGTTTAGCTATGTGCTGGCGCAGCGCCGCAAACTGGCTATTCAAAAAAAGTCGCAGATCATTCATGAAAGCCGCAAAGCGCTTGTGGCAATCATGAAGCGTACACAGTCGCTTGATCAGGTGCTGAGCTTTTTGGTCGCGAAGATCGCCGAAACCCTTGAGGTACGGCGCTGTTCCCTGTTTTCAATCGAATATGACGCTGCACACAAGGGATTTGCGGTCCTGATCGCCGGGTATCCGCTGGAGCCGTTTGTGCACCGCTACGGCATTACCCTCTGTTTTGATGAACATCCGGCATTTGCTGAGGTCTGCCGAAGTGGCGAACCACTGCGGATTGAGGATGCCCGCAACGACCCCCGTATGGTTGCCACCTATGGTCTCTACCGGTCACAGCGGATTGAGAATGTCTATTTTGTACCCCTCAAGGATGAAAACGACGTGGTGACCAATGTGCTGGTGCTCGACGGGGATGAGTCACGACCGTTGACCCAAGAGGATCTTTTTTATTCTATGACCCTGATTCAGGACATCGAGCTGTGCATTCAGGCATCAATCCGGTCTCAGGAGCGGCATGATTTTTACAACCAGATGCTCACGTTTGGTGCGATTGCAAAACTCTATGCCAAAAAACTTACCAGTCCGGACGCAACCGGTGAAGAGCTCAACATGCTCTATAAAAAACTCTACCGCAGCATGCTCGCGGTCAACGATATCATCACCGACCGCGTTCCGCTTGCCCAGAAAGAAGAGTTTGACCTGAACGAGGTGATTGCCGAACGTCTGGAAGCATACTATTTCCCGCCGCAGGTTGTGGTTGACCACAATATTGCCGGATGGCAGGTGCCCATCACTGCTGATAGAAAAAAAGTAGGTAGAATTATTGGCAACCTGCTTGATAACGCACACCGCAAGCTTGAGGAATTGAAAAAGGGTATCCTGCGGGTTGCCGTTCGTATTGAACATCCCTATGCGGTTATTGAAATCGGTAATACCGGCAGCATTGCACGGGAAATCAGAGACGACTTTTATAACCATACCAAACCTTTATCCAGCCGTTTGCCCGGCAGCGGACAGGGGCTTGACATTGTAAAACTCTTCACGGTGATGCACAACGGCGTGGTTGAGCTTGATAGTCCGGACGGCGCTGACTGGACGACGTTTCGGGTCAAGCTACCACTGTAACAACGACCCCGCGTATCAGGTGACACCACACGGACCACAGTGCGTTTACCTGAACACGTTTACCGTAACCAGTGGAAAGGAGTGCCATGACCTCACGAACGAAAAAACTGAAGGAAGCAGGGCAAAGCCTGTGGCTTGATAATATCCAGCGCCGTGAGCTTCATGACGGTACCCTGCAGCGCATGATGGAGCATGACGGTATCTGCGGGATCACCTCAAATCCGACCATCTTCATGAATGCGGTGGCAAAAAGCACTGACTATGACCAGCAGATTCAGGAGCTTGCCAAGACCGGTGCACCACCAGCACAGATGTATCACCGCATCACCACTGAGGATATTCGGAACGCTGCTGCAATTATGCTGCCGGTTTATGAGGCAAGCGGGAGGGAAGACGGGTTTGTCTCAATCGAGCTTGACCCGCGGCTTGCATTTCAGGTGTCTGCGAGCGTGCAGGAGGCGCGCTCGCTTGTCGCAGCAATCGGATACCCTAATATCATGATCAAGGTTCCCGGAACCGTTGCAGGGCTGACCGTGGTGCAGCAGTTGATTTCTGAGGGCATCAATGTCAATGTGACGCTTCTTTTTTCACCTGAGCGCTATCGTGCAGCAGCAACAGCCTATATCGAAGGTCTTGAAAAGCGGCGTGCTCAAGCCGGGAGCATCGCAGAGATACGTTCCGTGGCAAGTTTTTTCATCAGCAGAATTGATACCAAAGTTGACGCCGCCATCGCTGCCCGTGCTGCAGAACAACCCGCGCTTGCAGCGTTTCGCGGTCAGGCAGCGGTGCTGTGTGCAAAGGTTGCGTATGGATATTTTCACGAGCTTTTTTCCTCAGACCGATTCAAAAACCTTGAGCAAGCTGGCGGACACGCACAGCGCCTGCTGTGGGCAAGCACAGGCACTAAAGATCCTGCGTACAGCGATGTCAAATATGTTGAGGAATTAATCGTGCCGGGGACGATAAACACCCTTCCGCCAAAAACCATCGAGGCGTTCCGTGACCATGGCAGGGTAAGTCAGGCTTTTGACCAGACAGCAGCGCAGGATGCCCACGAGCGGCTCCGTGAGATGGCTGCACAGGGGATTGAGCTTGAGCGCATCTACGCTGAACTTGAAGCAGAAGGGGTTAAGGCGTTTGAAACATCCTATCAGGATCTTTTAAAGGCACTTGAGGAGAAGGCGCGAGCGTTGATCTAAGAACAGGCTCAGCCCGGTGGGATTTTCAGGTGCAGCGCAGCAGCAATAGTGTTCCAAGGAACGAGCACGACTGGGCATTTATCTTTGAATGCACCGTTATGGCAGACAAACATTCCGGCTGACCAGGTGGTGCCACAATTTGTTGCCGTAACCTCAATGCCGTCAGTAGTGCTGACCCCGCGCACCCGAAAAGAACCGATAAAATGGTGCGGGCTCTGCCGCTCATAGACATTAAACCGACTGTTACCTTGGCTTGAGACAATCAAAAAACCCGTACCGTTTTTTTCAGGATAGAGTGCACAGCCTTCAACATCAGCCTGCAGTCCGTTGCTGCCCACGCGGTCAACCCAGGTTCCGGACGGTGCGTCCTGCGGTTCTGCGCCGCATTCCCAGATGCCTTCTTTTTCTGCTGAAACAAACAGACGTCCAAGCTCGTCGTCAGCCACCGCAGCTTCACAGGCGCTGACCTTGAGTGTTCTGAGGTTTTTGCCACTGACCTGCCCCTTACCGTTGTCAAAAAGCTCATACTGGGCAACGGCACCGGTCTTTGAGGTCGCGAAAAAATAGAATCTATTGGTTCTGATACTATGGTACAGGGCACCGCCGTAGGCATCGCGGGTGTGGATGGTGCCGTTATCAATGCGCTCAAGCTGCCGGGCCAAGGGGTTGACCTTACACACCACGATTGTCTGGGTGCCGCGTTCGTTCCACGCAACAATATCAACCTGCCTGCCGGCAAGCGGAAAGCCATGCCGCGCATCAATGTTTCCCGGCTTGTGCGTCGAGAATCGCTGCACCGTATTTCCCTGCAGGTCATAGACAAAAACAGCATCTGCTTTTTTATCTGAGGTGATGACGGTACTGCGGGATGCATTATCGGGGTTGATCCAGAAGCACAGGTCATCCTGATCCCGTGCTGCAGGGTCACAATACTCGGCGACAGGGTTAACCCCTACTGGGCTTTTGCTACAGCTAAGAGCACCGACAAGAAAACCGGTAAAGAGTATGAATCTTCTTCCTCTGTTGCCAAGTACGTGCTTCATGTCCGGGGTGTGTTGGTAAGAAAATATATTGTTTTGTGCCCGATATCTGCCTTGTCGAGAACTAAAAGATGGTTTTTTAACTGGTCAGGCAGTCGCTTAAAATCTCTCTCCTTTACTAAAAAATAGGATGGCGATGGCGACCTGATGAGCCGTTCAACCTCAGCCGGATCCCGCACCACGGGAATCGGATAGCGATGGAGGAAATAATTGAAAAACTCAGGCTCAAACGACGCGTAAAGCGCATCGTGGGGACTAATGGTTTTTTGAATCGTCTCGCAAAATTTCTTTTCTGGACGATCTGTCTCCAGCACTGGCTTGATCCACCACAGCCACAAAACCGACACGAGCGCACACCCAATAAGCAGGGCGCGAGGTGCGTTTGCCTGAATGCCGTGGCGCCGCTGCGCTCGCAGCAGGATAATGCCTGCCCCGAATGCGGCAATACCTCCTGCGGTGAGCATCACTGTGCCCAGAGCTGTTGTCTGAAAAGGGACCATGAGGTTTGCAAGCAGGGCAAAGAGCAAGGCTCCGGTGCTGATAAACAAAACTCCCACCATAAAACAAGGAACCGTAAATAGTTTCCACTGGGCAACTTGTTTTTGCACCTCCTCAGAGGACTGGACATCACTCAGAAACTTTCCCATCAGCAGGGCTGCTGCAGGGTAGAGCGGCAAAAGGTACAGGTTGCGCTTGCCTGAGACGCCGGAGAAAAAGATAAAAACAGTTGCCCACCACACCAGCGGAAAAAGAAACAAGGTCTGTTCATGGCGGGTACGCCAAAAATAAAGCATAGCTGCGGGCAGAAACAGTGTCCAGGGAAGAAAATCAAGGGGAAAGCTTATGAGATAAAAGTAAAATGGCGCTTCATGAGCAAAGGCTTCGACAACACGACCAAAGCTCTGTGTCAGCAGGATGTTGCGGGTGTAGTCAGCACCAGCCTTGAGGCAGGCAGGCACGAGCCACAGGCAACACAGCCCTGCAACGAGCACAAGACCGGTGCCAATGGCAAGCCGCGGTATTTTATGGCGGCTTTTTGTTAAAAAAAGGTACACAACCATGGTGAGCAGTGGCAGCACAAGCCCTGTCGGTCCTTTGCTGAGCACGGCAAGTGCAGTGCTTACCCAACCGAGCAGACAGATATTCCGCCGGGGCGGCTCTTGAACACATCCTTGATACAGAAGATACAGCGCGAGCGTTATCCAGAATGAAAAGAGCGTGTCAAGACGGGCATTGGTTGTGCAACTGAAAAACTGCTCGGTAGTAACGAGAATCCCCGCAGCAAGCATGCCGGCAGCAGTGCCAAACAGCATACGACCGAAAAAAAACGTGAGCACCACCACGGCAAGCCCGAATAAGGCTGACGGGAAACGCGCCGCGTACGGTGTGACCTCACCGCTGAACCAGCCACATGCAGCCGAAAGCCAAAAATAGAGCGGTGGTTTATCCGGATAGGGCTGCCCGTTGAGGTGTGGCAGGATATACCGTCCGGTCTCAAGCATTTCGCGGGCAACCTGCGCATACCGGGGCTCGTCCGAGCCTTTGAGCTGCCAGCGGTCAAGGCTTGCGATCATACTGCTGCCACAGACAATCAGCACCAGCGCAAGAGTCTGTATCTGTCGGATGCTCATGTATCTTTTTATCCTTTGCCTGCATGCAAGGGAAGCAACAATTGCTCAGATTATGCGTTATCTTCCCTCGGGCACATGCAGCGATCGTGAAGCACGAGCGATGCGTCGGTGGCGTCCTTTTATTCTGAAAAGAAAAGGAAACAAGGTGAGCCACCACGCGACCGGAACCGTACCGTATCTCCTGAGTTCCCTGAGCATCGCATCCACGCGGGCACTATTCCCGTACCCTTCGGAAAACGCCGAAAACAATGGCTGAAACTGGTTCCAGTTTGCCCGTGCCAGTGAGTAGAGAAACCCTGCTATTTCTCGTCGCGCGAGTCGTTCGATATCATGTGCGCGGCAGTAGGTGATTTCAAAATCCGTGTACACCAGGCGTTCATTTGAAACAATCACATGGTGCAGTGACGGGTGTTCAAACACAAGGCGCGGCTCGCGCAGCTTGACAGCGCGGTCGTGCCGTTGCCGCATCTCGCAGCCGCATCGGGCAAGGAGGTCTTTCTTTTTATCCAGTGGGTATTTTTCAGAGCGCACGATTTCGGCAAGGCTTCTGCCCGGAATCCATTCAAGCGCAAGACAGGGCTGGGAAGGTGTTGTGATTTTTTCAAAAGACACAATGGTGGGGGCTGCAAAACCTTCGCGGTTTAAAAGGTTCAAGACCGAGCGCTCGGTCGCACATCTTCCCCGGGCACTGGTCGAGGTCTTGCCCACCAGCAGCCTGATGCCGAGAAATTTCAGCAGTGACTCAAGACGTCCTCTGGTACGACCGTAGCACTTGAGCACAATCGGGCTGCCATTGGTGATAACCTTGAGTACCCGGTGCGTGCCGTCGCCCTTTTTGTTTGCGCTCAGAATCTCGGCATCGCACCCGCACACGGTCAAGGAACTTTTCATGCACTACTTTCTGTTGCCAGCAGCTCATGGAGACGCCGGGCCACGTTATATTTAGAGAAAAATTTCTTTCTGCTTGGTCGGAGCGTGCGGTCAAGAATGCGCGCCCAGCGCAGCACAGGATTGGGATGATGGAACTGAAAGGTGTATACGCTTTCAAGCAGTTTTCGGTCAGGGTAATGCTTGATTGTTTCGCGCAACGCAAGCTCCCAGTACTTGCGTCCAACGGTTTTGCAGAGGGATTTTAAGTAAGCCAAAATTTCATGTGCCACAGCTTCGGGCACGCGGTCAGGCGAACGGTATGCCATTTCAAAATCAAAAAACAAAAACTGCCCGTCGGACAGCATCATCACGTGTTTCAGGTCGCCGTTTTCATGCACGAGCCGCGGCTCCCGGCGCTCAATGGCAAGTGCATGGCGCCGATGCCAGACCGGCAGAAACCTTCGCCATGTGTCAATTTTCAGCTCAATCGGCACGTGTTTATCGGCAAAGTAGATGACAAACCGCACTGCGTCAACGTATTCAAACAGCGCATAACCGCCGTCTCGCATGCCCTCGACGACAACATCCTCATACACGTCAAATACCCTGAAGCCTGCTTCACGCCAGATGCGCATACATTCAAGCTCGGTCTTCAACCTGCCCCGGGGCATGAACGAGGTTTGATTGCAGTAGGCAAGATTACACAGCGTTTTTTTAACGTAGGTGAACCAGCTCCTGCTGCCGTAATAGTTTTTTAGCACTGCCCAGCCGCCGCGAAAAGGCACCTTATAGAGGTAATTACCGTTTTTGCGCAGCAGGTACTGGTGCAGATTATCATACCGGACTGTTTCCGCCATATACATCGCATCCCGTTTACACACAATATACAATATATCATGAAACACAGCCGTATCCGATGCCGGAACAGGCCGCTTACGTTCATCTTTCTCCTGCATTGAGCGACATAGCAGGTGCCTATTTCTGCACGTGCACGCAGGCAATGGCGGTTTCGCTCATGATTGGGTTTCTCTAAAAAAAACGGTATTACAGCCGGATGACAAAAAAATTATTTTTTTTTAATACAACCGTTTTCCAAGACCAGCGCATGCACGTCAAGAAGCATGCTTGCCCCCTGATAATAGGTGATTGCTTCACGCTGGAGAGAATCTGCCGAAGCGATTAGTGTTTCAGCATGCGTTTTCGGGTCAATGCGGTACGCAGCAATGTAACGTCCCGGTTTCAGCGCCACAACCATGTCTTTTTTCAGGTAACCGAGGGTCAGGTGATTATTGAGAAACGCGCGCTGGTGGTCCGGGTGCATGGTCAGAACCGATGTTCCCACAAAGCTGCTGGTATAGCTCCAATTGAGCACATCAAACAGCGTGGGCGCTATGTCAATTTGGCTGCACAAGGTTTCGACAATGCCGGGCTGCACCATGCTCGGCGCATAAAAGATACAGGGAATATGGTAGTTGTCAATCGGGATTTCGTCCTTCCCGCCGCTGCGCGTGCAGTGATCGGCAACAAAAATAAAGATGGTGTTTTCAAACCACGGCCGGGATGAAGCCTTTTCGATAAACTGTCCGACGGCATAATCGGCATATTTCACCGCTCCTTTTCTGCCTTTCCCGGACGGAATATCAATCCTGCCCGCAGGATAGGTGAACGGCTTATGGTTGGAAGTGGTCATGACCATCATGAAAAAATTTTTTCCAGACCCGTGCACTGCATCCGCCTCGCGCAAAACCCGGCGATAAATATCCTCATCGCAGACCCCCCAGGCGCTGGAAAACGTGATTTCATCGCTGGCGAGATCTCCGCGGTCAATGACCCGGAATCCGTTGCCGACATAAAAAAGCTTCATGTTGTCGAAATAGCTGCGTCCGCCATAAAAAAAGACGGTCTCATATCCCCGCTGCTGAAACGGCGTCCCAATGGTGAACAGGTGTTCATGGTGCGGTCGTTTCAATACGGACACCGGCGGCGTCGGCGGCAGGGAAAGGGAAATGGCTTCAAGCCCACGTACGGTGCGGGTACCGGTTGCATACATGTTGGTAAAGAGCAGACCCTGCCGGGCGAGCCTGTCAAGATGCGGCGTCAGATGCTCCTGCCCGCCCAGCGAATCAAGAAATTCGCCGCTCATGCTTTCAAGAACAACCAGTACCACATTTGCGCGTCGTTCATGAGTGCTTTGCGGAACAATGTCTCGGCGAATATCGCACCCCGCGGGAAGCTGATGAAGAAAACGTGCAGTGTCCGTTGCAACCATCTCCCGGAGCCGCTGCACGACATCAGATTCAGGCAGTGTTGCGTAGCACGATGCATAATTGAGGCGTTGTGAACGCAGCGCACTGAAAAAAGCGTAGATGCCGTTCATGGCGAGGTTGTTGTTGAGCATGTTAGTGGAGATGCGACTGAGCGAACCATCGAGGAAAAGAAAACTCATGCACGGCAGCAGCAGAAGGAAAAAACCGAAGAGGAAACGATGTGTTCCTGAACGGATGTCTGCGCATGCCGTGGCAATACGACGCTTGACCGCGGCAAACTGGAGCAGCGACACATAACCGATGATACAAAAAACAGTCCAGAGGGGGTATGACTGCACGAGGTTATCCGTTACCTCGCGACGGTACATCAGATAGTCAACGGCAACAAAGTTAAAGCGCGATCCAAATTCTTCCCAGAAAAATAGTTCGGCGCATGCCGTAAAGACAAAAACAATCACTGAAAAAAATGAGATACCGTTCAGAATGAAGCGATGCAACGGCGCATTAAACCATGACGCTGGCAAAAGCGCACAATACACGACCAGGGGGACCATGATATAGGAGAACGCTGCCGTGTCGTATAAAAACCCTACTGCATATATCTTAATCAATGCTGTTGCCGTACTGTCAATATCCGCAAGACTTTGCAGCAGCAACGCAGTGCGCGTTATGTTCGACAAAAAAAGAAAAACGCTGTACAGTAGTATCACAACTCCGTATCTGCCGGCACCCAGCCGGTAAAGCGGCAGCGTCACGTTCAGTGATGCCGGCACCGATACGGTCTGACACACAGACCCGTCTGGCATGCATCCTCTGCTTTTGTTCTTATACATAGTACCGCTCCACACAATAAAGGGGTCTATTATAAAAATGTGACAGGTATCATTTTGCTTTCTTGTCTCTGATGATTTTGTTTTTAAGCCCCTTCGGTCGCAGATCCCGCCTTGGCGGGACAGGGAGGGGTGCGGGGAGGGCTATCCTGCCCCCACCCAACCTCTCCCTGGTCCCGCAGAGCAGGATCTACGACAGGGGAGGCATACTGAAATGGCGGACAGGGGACAAAAGAATAACTGTCCCCTTTGTTTTGTGGAGGCGTACATAGTGATCATGACAATACGCAGCGTCATTTTTCAGAAAAGATAACCTCCGGAAATGACAGCAAGATTAAAGCGAGATTAAATAAAGTTCACCACGGGAGACACGCTGCCCGTATGCGCGCGTGCCGTTCGATGGAGATCTCAAGTGTGTGATCAGTTGGAGCCCTGAAGGTATTGATTACGGCGCACCGGACGGGAAGCCGGTAGTGCTGATAGTCATGTATCTGGTGCCGGAAAACCAGCGCAACCATTATCTGCGCGACATATCGTTTTTGGCCAAAGCTCTGGCACACTATCCCGGCCTTGATAAATTACAGGCAGTACAAAACCTGGACGATATCCGCAACTGCCTACTTGACCTTATTGAAGCATCAAAAGAATCGTCCGGCCCGGATACCCGGGCGAGGATGATCCGGATTCAGGCCAAAGCAGCGCCCGGGACATTGGTCCTTCGGGATCTGTCGAATCTGATTGTTGAGCCGGTCACCCTTGTAGCAGGACCAGATAAAAAACCCTTTGTTTTAACGCATAATCCCGAACTTTTGAGGTCGCTCGGCTCTGCAAACGATCTGATTGGCAAGATGGAATCCGATGGTTCTTATCAAAACGGTCGGTGGCGCATCCTGCAATGCGCCTCGGTGACCTATCAGGGGGGATGGGTAACCTATGATTGCATAGCCGTAAAGTTGGTCGAAAACAACACAACCATGAGCTCGCGCCTTCACCTGCCATAGGGACACCTGCACTGAGTGATGTTTATATCCATCGCGTGCTGACCAGGGTGTTTTTGCGCATGCTGCATGCCGGTGAAAACAAACAGGACGTCGTCTGCTGATCGGTTATTCGCATGTCCGGAGGTAAAAACATTGCGGTTAAAAAAGCCGGCATTCAGATGAAGATTTATAGTGAATGGATAGCTTTTGCAAAAAAGGGAACCTCCGGTACGATACCCGCAGGCAAAGCGCCAGAACAACCAGCAGCGTTGAAGCGATCGAAACACGTAATCCAAACTGTCCGTGGACGCCGCTTCCGAAAAGCGCAAAAACAGCAGATTGAGGAAACATGCTTATAAGGGAGCCCGTAAAAAACGCTCCATTGGAGACCGACGAAAGTCCCAGAAGAACGCTCATGCCCATACACGGCATGGGAAGCTGCCGCAGCAACATAACAATCATTAACTCGTGGCGTCGAATGTGCCCATCAACTGACGTTATCATTCTGCTGAATTTCTGACGCAGCAGCGGACGACCCATGTGCCGGGTAAAAAAATAAATTACTGCCGAGCCGAGCAGAGAAACCATATTTCCAAGCAGTGCCCCCCACGCAAAACCAAACAGCATGCCCCCAACCGCACCGATTGACAGACGCGGCACGCCCATCGCCACGAGCGCTGAGCCGCCGAGAAGAAACATTCACGGCGCCCCTGCATGATACAAGGCAAACCGATTTTTCAGGAGCGCGATGTTTGAGGGACTGCAAAGCCTTCCCCGCGGCGAGAAGGTTATCAGGACAAGCGAGCAGGCAAGGACTGCAGCGAGCGCTACGGCTTTCAGGATGTTGCGGCGCAAGTGCTGATTCCAGAGATCGCCACCCTGCTGACAGACCCGCTTTGACGTTGTTCCTATGCTATTGTCTTCGAGCTGCATAGTGTGGTCAGGGTTACTCCTGCTGATCGTTGTTATGCGTATCGCCGGATTTGCTCTCGTTGACGGTTGTTTTCGGTTTAACGGTTTTTACTTTTACACTATCCGCACTATTTGAGCCTTTTTTCAACAAGGCGCTTATTTTTAAACCCGGCTGCACCCTTCGCAGGTCATCGGCGGTGAGCGTGATTGTTTTCTGCTGCCCTGTTTTTGTCTCCTTGATAACCACCGTATTTTTTCAGTGTCTACTGACATGACGGTCCCCCGGATTTTTTCAGGTTTGTCCAGGGAGCACCCGGCGGCAATGAAGCCGGCCAGAATAATAAGCATAATTCCATAAAATACATTTCTCTTCATGGCGCGTATTCCTTTCTCGGGTTTTATTTTTATTTATACTAGTATGATTTTTTTACTATTGAGCATGCGGCGGTATTGCGTAGAACAGCACCACATGATCAGCCCCTCCCTCGCTGCCTTTATGATTTTTGAGATCAACGGTCTGCGTGGGAGTACCGAATACCTTGGTGACTTCATGTGCATTCTCCGCGTCCGTCACAACTGCCTTGATTCCGGCTTGCGCCTGAAGGCTGTCATTGATTTCAGGTTGTGAAAGCCGGTTGTAATAAAATCCAAGCAGCGGCCTGATTCGGCCGGTTGTTTTGTAAATTAATACTTCATCCGGTTTGATGTTTCGTTCATGCAGTATTGCGTAAAGCTTTTGAACATCCGATACCTTCTCGTTACGGGTGGTCTGCAAAACATCAAGGAAAAGCAGGCAACAAACGCACAGGCAGCATACAAAGGCAATGAAATTTTTCATCGAGCAGGCGGTAAGTCTCAGCATGATAAAACCAACGCAGGCAATCAAAAAAGGCGGAAGGGACATCTCCGATTTGATCCAAATAACAACCGGGAAGCCGAGGCAAAGCATTGCGGCGAGGGCATGCCAATATCGCAGCATCGCTTCACAAAAAGTCTTTTTTGAAAGCGCCTGTTCCGCTCCCCAGTCTGTCAGAATTGCAAGCGGCGGAAAAGCCGGTAAAAGATAGCGATAAACCTTTGCACTGATACAATGAATCAAGAGAAGGTAGAGGCCTGCCCAGACGATCAAAAAAAGCTTGCGCGGATCGGCACGGACCCCGCTTCGGTTTTTCCAGAAAAATGGAACAGAAACAACAGCAAAGAGGGAAGCGGGAAAAAATTTTGCAAAAAATACCGGAACATAATACAGCAGTCCCGCATGGCGGCGCATGATGGTTTTATGCTGCAGCAAGGACAGGAATTCATCAAAATCCTTGTGACCAACAAGCGCGACAAGATAGGGCGCCAGGGTGACTGCACCTACCAGCCCCGAGAGAAAAAAGGTTTTCATCCCCGCCTGTCGCCATCCGCGCTGCACTACAAGAAAGACCATCATGATAAAAAGCGGCAGTAGTGCCGCAGGCCCTTTCACCAGAGCAGCAAGCCCAATGCTCAGCCAGCCCGAGCAATAGTAGAGCAGTTTCCGTCGGCTTTTTTGTGCCGCATATCCCTCATAGAACAAAAAGAGCGTGAGCGAAAAGAGCGCCGAATAGACGATATCGTTGCGGAACCTTCTGGTCAGGATAAAAAAGCCATAGCTTGACAGCAGCAGCATTGCTGCGTTGAACCCGGTTTTTGGTTCCCCCTCGCAAAGACGCATGCCGAAAAAGAATGTTGCCAGCACGGCCAGCAGGCCGAAAAGCGCCGAGGGGAACCGTCCGGCAAAGGCATTGACGCCGAAAAGCTTATAAGAGAGCGCGATGAGAGCTGTATGCAGCGGCGGTTTGTCCACATAGATAGCGCCGCCGCTGTGCATGATCACCCAGTCGCCGGTTTCAAGAATCTCTCTGCCGATTTCGGCAAAATGGGGGTAGTCGTTGTTTTCAATGCTTCTGCCGCCGAGATTAAAAAAAAGGGTGAAGAGCGTACAGGCAAGACAGAAGACCATAATCCATGTGCGCGACATTATGGCCGGTGGGTTGTGTGCTGCCATGAGCATACCTTCTTGAGTGATATTGTATTGTCTGTCTATAATCCTCACATGAATCATGTATTAAAAGCAGATTAAAAAATTGACAGGAAACGGATTCAGCATTTGTTTTGTGCTTGTTACTTCGGGCACGGGTATTTGTTGTTTCAACCTAACCTGAGCGATTCTTTTATGCAAAATACCAATCACCCCACACAAGGGCAGGGGCGTAGCGCGGATTCATGCGGTGCGGTTGTTTTACCCGGATGGTACAACGCACCGCATGCCTCGCAGGAAGGCAGGGAATCCTGCCGGGAATGAGCGCACAGCTCCTGCCCGTGTGTGGCCGTGCCATAATCGCTCAGTTCGGGTTCAATTTTTGTGTTTTGATTTTTTGATTACCACAAGGGGGAGCACATGGTTGTGGGACGGTCTGTCCGAAACAGCAGCGTTAATTTTTTTTAATATGGATTTCATTTTTGTTTCATTTCTACTTGTTACAAAATTTAGCGTTCGCGTATATTAGTGCCATCGTATTGAAGAAAAAGGAGCGGAAGATGCGGGCTTTAGTCGGTGGAGGAGGAACACAGCATGTCGGTAGTCTTTTCGTTTAAACGCAGCAGCGGATGTGCAGCGGCATCGTGTGCCGCGCCCGGGGCGATAGTGCTGCACGGTAAAAAACCATGCACCCTGCTCCTGATCCACGGGCTTACCGGCACACCCAATGAGATGCGGTTTCTTGCACATTATTTTCACCGGAAGCACGACTATTCAGTGTTCTGCCCGCGGCTTGCCAACCACGGCGCACCGATCGGCATTCTCAAAAAATCACGATGGGAGGATTTTTACGCCTCGGCCCGCGCCGCGTTTGAGCAGGTTCGCACGGCGCACACCGGACCGGTTTTTGTATCGGGGCTTTCCATGGGCGCGCTGCTTGCACTGCTGTTGGCACATGAATTTACCGGCGACATTGCAGGGGTGAGCTGCCTGTCACCCACCCTGTTTTATGACGGTTGGAATGTTCCCTGGTATGCTTCGATCGTACTGCCGCTGCTCTGCCTGCCGCCGTTGAAATATATTTCCTATTTCAAGGAGGATCCACCGTACGGAATAAAAAACAAGGCGCTTCAGCAGCGGGTGGATGCGTATTACCGGAACGCGACGATCGATGACACCAAGGGCGTTGCAGACTATGGGTATCCGTTCTTTCCGCTCACCCTGTTGCATCAGTTGCGGCGGCTGGCGCGCTACCTTGTCGGTATCCTCCCCTCTGTGCAGGTGCCGGTGCAGCTTATTCAGGCACGGGAAGACGATATGACCAGCATCCGCAATGCGACCTTTATCTATGACAGGATACGCGCCGACCTGAAAGAGATGGTGCTGCTTGAAAATTCCTATCACGTGATCACCGCTGACCAGGAGCGCGGCACGGTTGCCCGGAAGATGGACGCCTTTTTCCATCGTATTCTCTCCGGGGGGTCGCAGCACGCATAATTTTCATATACGAGGCCCCATGACAGAACGGTTTCGCTCCGTTATCGCAACACTGCCGATCAGGAAGCAGGCCGGGCAGGTGCACCCTCCGGACATCGCCCCATCATTGTCACAGAGCATGTTCTTTTTTGATTTCGATAATACCCTGACCTCCTTTGATGTGCTTGACGGTGTGATCGAAAACTTTTCAATCAACCGGGACTGGGTGGCATATGAGGAGGCATGGCGGCAGGGGAAAATAGGCTCGCGGCAATGTCTGGAAGGCCAGCTCCGCTGCATACGGGCAGGCAGGCAGGCGCTTTGCGAATACCTTTCCACAATAGACATTGATCCTCATTTTCAAGGACTGCTTGCGCTCCTGAGGAGCATCGGCATCAACCCGGTTATCCTGAGTGACAGTTTTTCCTTTATGATTGACTTCATTTTGAAGAACAATGGCATTTCCGGAATAAAGGTCTACGCAAATAAATTCAGGTTTTATAAAGACAGGCTGATCCCGTCCTTCCCCTATGCCAACAACCTGTGTTCCCATTGCGCCCATTGCAAGACAAGCACCTTGTCACATGAAGCGTTTAAGAACAAAACCGTCATGTATGCCGGCGACGGGCTCTCCGATGTCTGCCCTGCGTGTCATGCTGATATCGTTTTTGCCAAAAAGAATTGTTCCCTCTTAAAACATTTTATTGAGACGGGCAGGGAGTGTCTCGCGTTTGATGATCTGGGGGATATTGTTAATTATTTCAGGAGCATGCAGAATTCTTCGGCGGCAGCCTGCCGGTAGCACACCGCACCGTGATCTTTGCCGTGTTGCCTGCGCATTTCCATGGGTTGCGAGGGTGCTTATAACCTTTTCATAGCAGCGGAGGGTATTTATGAAGACCGCACAAAAAAAGACCGGGATGTCATCGCAATCCACCATCAAGGAATTGCTGCGTCTGGAATCACAATACTGTTCCTATGGCGATACCGTCCACTACGCCACGGAAATAAAGATTTTTGACCGGTCAGAGGGAATATACGTCTACGATAAAGACGGCGTGCCCTACCTTGACATGCAGATGTGGTATTCCGCGGTGAATTTCGGCTACGGCAACAAGCGGCACAACGACGCGCTCAAACGGCAGTTGGACAAACTGCCGCAACTGGCCTGCCAGTATCTGCACGAAGAAAAAATACTGCTTGCCGCAAAAATTGCGCAGCGCGCGGAAAAGACCTTTCACGTCAAGGGAAGGGTGCATTTTAATGTGGGCGGGTCCGCAGCAGTCGAGGATTCCCTGAAGGTGGTCCGAAAGCACACGGGCAAGAATCTCGTGTTTGCATTTATGGGTAGCTACCACGGCCGCACCCTTGCTGCCACGGAAATGACCTCCAGCTACCGGTACCGGGAACCGTTTGGACATTTTTCAAACCGGGCGTGTTTCATCCCCTATCCGTACTGTTTCAGATGTTTTTACGGCAAGCGGCGGCAGGACTGCGGCCTTTACTGCCTGCGCCAGTTTGAAAAACTGTTTGAATCCGAATACTATACGGTCTTCAACAAGAAAACAGACACATGCGAATTTGCCGCATTTTACATTGAACCCGTGCAGGGAACCGGCGGCTACATTATTCCGCCGCCCGAATACTTTCAGGGACTGAAGAAAATCCTGGAGCGATACAACATTCTCCTGGTTGATGACGAAGTGCAAATGGGGTTTTTTAGAACCGGTAAATTCTGGGCCATTGAAAACCTCGGCATTACGCCTGATGTGATCGTGTTCGGTAAATCGCTGACCAACGGCCTGAACCCCCTTTCGGGGATATGGGCAAGAGAAGAGCTGATTTCGCCGAAGGCTTTCCCCGCGGGCATGACGCATTCCACGTTTTCATCAAATTCGCTGGGGACGGCGGTTGGGCTTGAAACGATGAAGATCATTCAAGAATCCGACTTTGAAACAACGCTTCCCCGCAAGGGCAAATATTTTGCCGACCGCATACGGCAGCTCCAGAAAAAATATCCGCAGATCGGCGATGTCGATTCGCAGGGGCTGGTGATCAGAATTGAAATGTGCCAAAAGGACGGCTACACGCCCAACCCGGAGCTTACCGATGCCATGACCAACATCGGCCTTGCCGGAAGATTAAACGGCAACGGGAAAAACATGGGGATCATATTTGACGTCGGCGGCTACTATAAAAACGTCTTTACGCTTTCGCCGTCGTTTTACATTACGGAAAAAGAACTGGACCTGGCGGCAGACCTTTTTGAACAGGCGCTGCAGCAGGGCATTGCGCTTGCAGGTTAAGCGCCAACATTTTTTCTTACGCAAACGGCACCATCGGCTATGCGCAGCAGAAGATACTCAATGCCGGAAAGGTGAAAGCGCACACGGGCGTCTTCATGCGCGATTATCGCCGGCAAAGCGGACACCCCTGCCGATGATGACCATGAAGCCTAAACCGAGCGATTATGGCACGTCCACACAAGGGCAGGAGCTGTGCGCTCATTCTCGGCAGGCTTCCCTGCCTGCCTGCGAGGCATGCGGTGCGTTGTACCATCCGGGTAAAACAACCGCACCGCATAAATCCGCGCCACGCCCCTGCCCTTATGTGGGGTGATTGGTATTTTGCATAAAAGAATCGCTCAGTGCAGGTGACATTTAGTTCATGGACTGCGAAACCGCTTGTTGACCGGGGCGAAAACAGTATTGCGTCCCGGCTTGATGCGCTGGTTCTTTTCAGGTGACTCTGGAAGCGATGGTGCGTATCGCCACATGAAAAAAACAAAAGGCAAGCTGACGCTCACGGTTTTTATTCTTATCGTGCTCACTGATATCATTGAGTCGTTTGCCGAGCTTTTCTGGAAAAAAGGCACCTTGGCAACTGGTATTGATAACGTAACCGTTGCCAATAGTGCGGAATTCATGTCCCGCCTGCTTACCGGTTCGGGATTTTTGACCGGCCTGTCTCTGTATGTCGTCAACTTTTTTTTATGGGTAACAGTTCTGTCGCGGGTTGATTTGAGCGTCGCATTCCCCACCGGCAGCACCAGCTACATTATTGTCGCCCTGCTCTCAATGATCTTTCTTGGCGAGCATATTTCCCTATACCGGTGGAGCGGGATTATCTGCATTATCGTGGGAATTTACTTCATCTCAAAATCCGCCAACGCTGAAGGACCCGCAGCATGACACTGAAGGTTTTCATCCTTGTGCTTATTGCGGAGGCCTGCAGCGCCGGCACGCATATTCTGTTCAAGCACGGGGTCAACACGCTTGAGCCCGGCAGTATGCGCAGCATGCGGGGATATCTGCGCTTTGTCGGCAGCGTTCTGACAAACCTTTCGGTATGGGCGGGACTGCTGGTTGTCGCCTGCGGCATGGCGGTCTGGCTGCTGGTGCTTGCCCATGCCGAGTTGAGCCTTGCCTTTCCGCTTGACAGCATTCAGTATATCTTTATTCTGCTTGCCTCATCGCTGCTGCTCAAGGAACGCATCAATCGCGACCGCATTGCCGGAACGTTTTTTATCATTGTCGGCATCGTCCTGGTTTCGCTAAAATAGCCCGCACCATTCATCACGACTGGAGGTGTGCCATGAAAAGATGGATTGTGCTCGCAGCGCTGTTGTACTGTTATGCGGCAACCGGGGAAGCGCGGGACATCGCCGGAGTATCTGTTCCTGATGCAATCACCGGCAACGGCCCGACGCTCACACTGAACGGCGCAGGCGTGCGGACAAAGTTTTTTATGGACCTGTATGTCGGTGCGCTGTACCTTGCAGCACCACAGAGCGATCCGGTGAAGATACTGGCAGCGGACGAGCCGATGGCGATCCGGCTGCAGATTCTATCCAATCTGATTACCAGCGAAAAGATGGAGTCCGCAACCCGCGAGGGTTTTCACAATGCAACCAGCGGCAACACCGCAGCGCTGCACAATCTCATCGAGCAATTTATTGCGGTTTTTAGAGAGAAGATTGAAAAGGGTGATGTCTATGAAATGGTGTATGCGCCGCGGGAGGGAACACGGATCTACAAAAACGGCGCACTGAAAACAACGATTCCGGGTCTGCCCTTCAAAAAAGCGCTTTTCGGGATTTGGCTGTGCGACAACCCCGCTCAGGAAAGTCTGAAAAAGCAGATGCTGGGAGGAGCATGATGCCCGGAGGCGTGCATCCTCCGGGCGCCTGCAATCTTTGCCGGTTGTGGTACACCGGTCCGGTCAGAATGACCGGGAACCCTTGAAACCGCCGCTGCGGCGCGGACCCTTGCGGTCGGTCTGCGGTTTTGCTTCATTGACCACAATGCCCCGTCCGTACAGAGCGATATTATTCAGCTTTTTGATCGCCTCCTGCGCCAGATCATCGGTTGCCATCTCGACAAAGCCAAATCCCCGCGATTGACCTGAAAACTTATCCATGACAATGTTGACGGACGTGCATTCACCGATCTCACTAAATTTCTTCTTCAGATCATCTTCAGTTACTTTGTAGGAAAGGTTGCCCACATATAATTTTTTACCCATGCGCTTCTCCTGTGTGATTGAGTTTTATTGTTCCCACACCGGGTCACTGCGGCATCGCGACAACGGACAACGCACAGCCGCAGCGACCCATAATTAAAAAAGCCCTCAGGAATTTAATTTAAAATCCCGAGGGTTGCTGTGGACGCTGTCACGTAAAGGATTAAAAATTAAAAAGTATTTGTTTATGTGTTCTTTCTTTCATGCCTTGGCGCCGATGTCAACAAAAATAAAACCGGGCTGCGGGCACTATCCGGCCGTGAGCAGAGAAAGCAGACGAAGGTTGGTCTGCTCATTGGTGCTGCAAATGCGCGCCAGAGGATGCGAACGTGCTGAATAGAGCGCGGGATGATCAATGCGGCTGCACCATGCCTTCAGCCGCCCCGCAACCACCGGCGGCGAATACTCCCCGGTGATATCCATGCCGACAATATCAAATTTTTTTTGCAGCAGCTCGAGCATCCGGAGAAGCTCGTCCAGAACGAGGCGTCCGGGCTCCCAGTTGGTGAGCGCATGCTGCGGCGTCAGGCAGTCCTTGTCGATACTGATATACATTTTCTGTGTAGGAATACGGCCGATGATGGATTCCATAACACGCTCAAGATCGGCGCACCTGAGTTCCTGCCAGTGAATATCGGTCACCGGACCGCGTCGCCGGACGTGCAGCGAACAGTTTTCGGGAACACGCCGTCCGATGACGCGTGATGGTTTGTGTGCGTACGGATACAGCTCCACCCGGTTGTCCGCAAGCGCAGCAAGATTGCCGGTATGCAGGGCACGGCTGTCAAGGTCATCAGAGCTCATGCCGAGCAGCACCACCTTCCGGATGTTTGACCGGCGCAGCGCGGCGCTGACCCATGAGCCGCAGCCGAAGCGCGGCGGCAGGATGTCCCAGTCAGGATGACAATCAAAAACAATGACGCTGATCGGCTCATTGAACTGTTCGAGCAATAGGGCGGTGATATGATGAAAATCACCTGAACCGGTCAGGGTGATGCTCTGCCGTAGTGCCGGTGCAAGCAGCGCCCTGACCCGGTCAGCATCTTTTTTGTTGATCCACAGTCTGCATGAAGGGCCGAGCGCCGTGCAGTCGACGACAACCGGACAAAAACGATCGAGCAACCCCGTCTGTTGCACAAGGCTGCCGTCAAAATTCAAAATTCTGACCGTGCGTGAAGGCATCGCGGCACCCATCGTGTTATGCGCCGGTCTGATGCGTTGGCGCATTCAAAAGCCGGGCAAGCAGTTTAAAAAAAACATTCATGCCGCTTCGCGTGTGCCGCACATAGGCATACAGGGGAACAAGGCGCGCGCCGAGCTGTATCTTCGGCGCATAATCGGTCTGGCCGACCTGATAGCGCCGAACCCCATGCTCAAGGCACCACGACACCGCCGTGCACCAGCTGACGGCGTAAAGGTTATGCCGCCGGGACACACGGTAGTCAAAACCGATAAACTTGTCGATGAGCACATCTCCATACCAAAAGCAGAGGTTGAAAGCGGCAAGGGTGTCGTGCACGTAATACAGAAAATAGATGCACTGCGCGCCGAGGCACCGGGCGACAATCTGAAAAAAATCCTTGGTGAGTTTTTCAAATTTCGTTGCGCCCGCATGGTAGGTCTGCAGATACAGTTCGTACACCTCATCAAGTACGGCATCAACCGTCGACACGACCTCTGTTCTGAGTGCGCCTTCGCTGCGGGATTTTTTTAATTTGCGGCGAAGGCTTTTGCGTGTCGCGTGACCCAACCCGGCAAGATACTCGTCAAACGATGCGGCGCTCAGATCAACCACCGCCGAGGGAAAGCTGTCAGTCTTGAAAAAACCCGCTGCACACAGCCCGTCGAGCACTGCGGCATCCTCGGCGCGGAAATCCTTGAAAATAATGAGCGAGGCACGCAGCTCGTGTGCGAAAATGCCCAGCGCCTGCGCCAGTCGGATCGGCACGCGCGGATCGTGGCGATGGGTCTGTTTGATGCCGATTACGCCGTGTTCGCCGAACGGTGAACCGCAAAACAGCGTCCTGAACACAAGCAACCGGGGAAACAGTTTGCGCAGCGCCGCAACTGCCTTCGCAAAGCGCGGGTCAAGAACAGCATCTACCGGAAAATCATGGAGAAACACCGGCGCAACGCAGTACAGCGTGCTGCGATCATACAGCAGCACATAATAAAAGGAAAATTCCTTGAACCCGGACTGCTCAAGCGCCAGGTAAAATTCATATCCTTCCGGCTGCGCTCCAAAAAGGTCGTCCCAGTCGCTTCTTTTTATTTTACTAATCGAATCAACGATTTTATAATCCATTAGCATCGCGGTCATCTGTCGTCGCAACGCGTCAATCGTATCAAATTATGTCCGCCGTTGCCATAAGAACGTGAGTACTTCGCCAATGCCGATATTCAGAGACATCCCGCCGACCGCCGGATTCCCGCTGCATGCCCGGGATATCGCCGCTGGTTTTTTATCACTGCGTAGCCCTGACCTGCTTGCCGCCGATGTCAAGCAGTACCTCGGCATCCCCTATACCCGCACAACCTGTTCAGGAACCGCTGCCCTGTATTTCATCTGCTGCGCACTCCACAGCCTCACCCCGCGACGCACCATCATTACCCCCTCGTTTATCTGCCCCCTCGTGCCGCTTGCCGTGCATCGGGCGGGCTTCCGGGTTGTGGTCGCTGATATCAACGAACGGGATTTCCATTACGCTCCCCGCATTCTTGCGGAGGTCTGCGCAGCAAGCGGTGATATTGCCGCGATTGTCGCAAACCATCTTGGCGGCATCCCGATAGACCTTGCGGCGCTCCGCAGCGTTGCCCGGCAGCATGAGTGCTTTATTATCGAGGATTGCGCGCAGGCGCTCGGCGCCTTGTCGCAGGGCTGCAGGGTCGGTACGCTGGGCGATTTTGCTTTTTTCAGTTTTGCCGCGGGCAAGGGCATGACCATGTATGAAGGCGGCATGATGGCGACCCGGCATGCAGCGTATGCCCCCCTGCTTGACGCCGCGGCAACACGGCATGCACACAGTGCGGTGGGCATCGAAGCCCGGAGGATTCTTGAGCTGTTCGGTTACTGGCTGTTCTATCGGCCCTCGCTTTTCTGGTTCGTATTCACCATGCCGCAGAAGCTCTGGCTGCTGTGCGGCAATGATATCAGCGCCTTCAGGGAAAACTTCGATGCTGCGTTTCCCCTCCACGCGGTGTCCCGGTTCAGAATCGGGGTCGCACGGACGGGATTTGCTCATCTTGAGAGCCGGATCGCGCAGCAGCGCGACAAAGCAGCCTGGTACATCAGGGCGCTTGAAACATGCCCGGCGATTCATATCGTCTTGGAGATGCCGGGCGACCGGGCAACCTATCCGTATGTGACCGTTGTGTTTGACGATCCGGCAGCACGTGATCGCGCACTCAGGCACAGCAGCAGACTGGGTGCGGGCGTGTCACAGATCTACGCCCGGGCGATCGGCGACTATCCGTATCTGCGCGGTATTGTCTCAGCGGGCCCGTGCGACAACGCACGCCTCATGGCCCGGCGCTCCCTGACGCTGTCAACCAGCGCCTTTCTCACCAAAAAAGATGCGGCAGCGGTAACCGATGCCATAAAAAAAGCGCTGTAGCCGTTTAGTACGCCTCCACAAAATAAGGGGGACCGTTATTTTTTTGCCCTCTCTCCGCCATTTCAGTAAGCCTCCCCTGTCGTAGATCCCGCTCTGCGGGAGCAGGGGGAGGTTAGGAGGGGGCTGAAAAAAAACAAGCCTCCCCTGTGAGGGGGAGGTTGGGTGGGGGCACAGGAAAGCCCTCCCACACCCCTCCCTATCCCACCAAGGCGGGATCTGCGACAGAAGGGGCTTACAAAACAAGCCTCCCCTGTGAGGGGGAGGTTGGGTGGGGGCACAGGAAAGCCCTCCCCACACCCCTCCCTGTCCCGCCAAGGCGGGATCTGCGACAGAAGGGGATTAAGAACAAAATCATCAGAGACAAGAAAGCAAAATGATACCGGTTACCTTTATCATAGACCCCTTTATGGTGTGGAGCGGTACTGAGAGGTTTAATCTGAGAATTCTGTCCTCAGATTATTTGTTTTACAAAGCCACAGGCGGTAGGAGCGGCTTCAGCCGCAATTTTCGCGACCGCAGGTCGTTCTTACCGGAAATGCAAATACATTTGGATAGCCCTTACTGAACAGTCGGCGAAGATTGCCTGGGCTGGTGGGTCAAGAGGAAATAGTAGCGATGCCCGATCTGCTGCTGCTCCCGTATGTGGAGGTGGTGCGGCAGTTTTTCGGTCAGCCGATCCGGTTCTTTCCCTCGGGTGAGCACGTAGAGGTTTTCTGAAGACTGTTGCAGGTACTCATAGGCATTTATTTCGTCAACAACGGGGATGGGATAGCGGTGGAGAAAATAGTTGAACAGTTCCGGTTCAAACGTGGCAATGAGCCGGTCATGGGGACGAACATGGTTTTTAATCCGTTCACAAAAAAACCTTCCTGACTTTACGCTGTTCATGGCAGGAAAAACAAGAACAACAATCAAAACAAATAAGCATGCTGTCATTCCGGCAACATGCCCTGCGGCAACAAGAGAACGAGGCATGCGTCGCAGCAGCCAAAACCCGCTGATGCCACCACACACCAGAAAAGCACTGACCGTATAGAACACACCTGCAGCGTGATGGATCGGTCGGATTACTTCAATATCGAGAGAAAACAAAATTGCACCACCAACGCCAAAGCCAATCAGCAACCCGCACAGAATCTTGAAGGGAATGCTAACCAGCCGCGGGAGCGGTTCAGCAGCATTATGCACTATATCAGCCCAGAACCGCGCCATCAGCAGTGCAGCAGCAGGATAGAGTGGCAGAAGGTACAGGCTGCGCTTGCCCGAGATCAGCGAAAAGAAGAGAAATGTCCCGAGAAACCATGCAAGCGGAAAGAGCATCTGCTGCGCACAACGGCTGCGGTGCTTCCAGAAATAGATGCAGGCACTCGGGATAAAAATGCTCCACGGGAAGAAATCAACCGGAAATTCTAAAAGGTAATAATAGAATGGTCCCTTGTGGCTATAAGAATCAACAGCACGACCAAAGGTTTGCGTGAACAAGATATTGGTACGGTACTCCTCACCGCCGAGCAGACAGGCAGGGACAAGCCAGAGCGCAAGGATTCCTCCAGCAAGCAGCAGCCCGGTGCCAAGCCGCAGATGACGTATGCTGCGCCATTCTTTCTTCAGGATCAAAAACAAAAGAAAGGATATTACTGGAACGCACAACCCCACCGGGCCCTTGGTCAGCAAGGCAAGCCCCATGCATGCGTAGGCTGCAGCGCAATACGCAGCCCCTGCAGGGAAGCGCTGGTAGGCACCGTACAAAAGCAGGAGTGCTGCAGTGGTCAGCAGGGTCAGCAGAGGGTCAAGGTGCGCGCTGATTGCAATTGTAAAAAACTGTTCAGTGGTAAAGAGGATAATCGTAGCAAAGAGCGCGGTGAGCGGATCACAGACCCGACAGCCGAGCACATAGGTGAGCACCAGAACCCCGAGCGCAGCAATTACAGAAGGAAGTCGTGCCGCAAGGGTTGTTGCATCTCCATACAGTTTTGAAAGTGCGGCAACAAGCCAGAAAAAAAGTGGTGGTTTATCAGGGTACGGCTTGCCGTTGAGGTGCGGAACGATATACTGTCCGGTCTCCACCATCTCGCGCGCAACCTGCGCGTACCGTGGTTCATCAGGATTCCACAGGTCCCAGCCATCAAGATTTATGAGCAGTATGCCTGCGGCAAGCGGCAGTACCAGAAAAAAGAAAAGCGCTGTAGGCGACGCCTTAGTGGAGGTCATGCAGCCCCCACAACTGCGTTACTTATTTTGTCGCAGCACAAGCCACAGCGAGCTTGGACCACGCCGCACCAGAAACAGAATGTTTTCCCCGGATTTTATTTTGCGCAGGGCTGCGTTATAGTCAGTGACGCTTTTAATCGGCATACGGTTAATTTCTTGAATGATGTCACCGGGTCGCAGTCCTGCTTCTTCAGCAGGGCTTCCTGGCTCAATGTGCGCGATAATAACCCCGTCTTTTCGTGATATGCCGTAGCGCTGTGCCATCTCCGGTGTGATCGCCTGCACGGTAATGCCCAAATTTTCCTCCTCAGCGGCAGCAGCAGCTACCTTTTCCTGACGGTCTTTCATTTCTCCGATCTTGACCGTGAAGGTCTTTTCCTTCCCCTCACGCAGGATCACGACCTCGACTTTTTTGCCGATAGGTGTTTCGGCAACGCGCAGTGGCAGATCCTCCATCTCACGAATATCTTTGCCATCGAACTTGATGATGATATCTCCATTTTGGATACCTGCCTGCGCTGCCGGACCTTCGCTGTCAACATCAGCAACCAGTGCGCCATAGCCTTCTTTCAAGCCAAAGGATTCAGCAAGCTCTGGGGTGACTTTCTGCACCACAACACCCAACCAGCCTCGTGAGACTTTGCCGTGTTCTTTGAGTTGTTTTACCACAGAACGGGCGAGGTTGATCGGAATGGCAAATCCGATGCCGACATTGCCACCGCTCGGCGAATAAATCATGGTATTGATGCCAACGACCTGCCCTCGCAGGTTAAAGAGCGGACCACCGCTGTTGCCGGGGTTGATGGATGCGTCAGTCTGAATAAAATCATCATAAGGTCCAGCGCCGATTTTACGCCACTTGGCGCTGACAATGCCTTGGGTTACGGTGCCCTGAAGTCCAAATGGATTGCCAATCGCCATAACCCATTCCCCTATTTCCAGCGCATCAGAATCACCAAGTGTAGCCACTGGCAGATCGCCATTCGGCTCTTTAATTTTAATCAGAGCAATGTCAGTTGTTTCATCACGTCCGACCACCTTGCCGCTGTATTCTTTTTTGTTGTAGAGCGTCACCTTGATTTCATCCGCATCAGCAACCACGTGGTTGTTGGTTAAAATGTACCCTTCAGCATCAATGATAAAGCCTGAGCCAAGGCTCTGCTGCTTATATTCGCGCTGGGGAATATCGCCGAAGAAATGGCGGAAGAACTCATCGCCAAAAAAATCGCGGAACGGGTCTTGCTCGCCAAACGGACCCTGAAACGGCTGCATGTTCCGTCTCCGTGGTTTTATGATTTTTGTGGTGCTGATATTCACGGTAACCGGCATCAGTTTTTTGGCAAGTTCAGAAAAACGGGGAACTTGGAGCATCGGCACCGTATCATCGGAGTTTTGCGCAGGGCAGGGTGTCGGCAGACAGCAGGCTGCTATCAGAAGAAGTATGAAACTAAAAAACGCACAACACGTGCGCGCTCGGAGAGCGTTTTGAGACTGCATCACTGATTTCATATAACCTCCGTTATCGTATGTAGTAAACTGCTCTGTGGTGCTGGCATGATGAGCGCAAACCCGCACACAGGTAGAGAAACCGCAGCGTGATCGCGCTTGCCGTTGCTGCATGCCATTGTAACGTTGCCGACGCTTTTTTTCAAGAGAGAAGACAGACCGGCTCTATTTTAAGAGCCTAATTGAGAGTGCTTCGTGAACACCCTCGGTACTGGTAAGGTACTTCACCTTTACCCGCTGCTCTTTTCGTATGGCATCAAGAGGTACCGCGGTCCCTGCATCGTCATAAATGGTGGTGGTCGCCTTGACCAGCAGCGTGTCCAGACGGCCACTGTCGCTGCGAACCGTCAGCTCAGAGCGCTGACCGCGCGCTGGATCAGCGACCGAAACCGCAACAACAAGTCCAGTGGTGTAATAGGTGGTATGCGGGGCTGGGGCTGACATGGTGACCGGGATAATAGTATCGTCTGAAAAGCAGACCGCAGGTGCTCCAGCAATCAGCAGTGCACTGAAGACAAAAAGTTGCCGTGCTGTACCACGAAGGAGCAATCTGGTAACCGAGCATGCTGCCGGATTGCAGGAAATCAGTTTTGGGAACAAACAAAGCATGACAGCTTACCTGTGTTGCTATGCGGTAGGATATGGGTAGGTGTACCGTATCGCATGATAATTAAAACATGCTTAGAAATAAATTAAAAGTTTCTAATTTGCTGGCAACCGTACGGTAAACGTTGTGCCGTGCTCAGGGTTGCTATTCGCAGTGATGGTCCCCTGGTGTGCACTGACAATTGACCGGGCAATACTGAGTCCCAATCCGAACCCACCAGCCGCGCGTGCTTTGTCAACGCGATAAAAACGGTCAAAAATATGGGGCATGTCTTGTTCGGGAATGCCGCACCCGGTGTCATGGACGGTGATGCAGACGCTGTCACGAGAGCGCTGGCAGCGTATGGTTACGGTTCCGTGGGGGTAGCTATACTTTATTGCGTTGTCAATGAGGTTGAGAAAAACCCGTCGCAGATACTCGGGACTGCCGGTGACCACGAGACCGGAAACCGGTACATAGTCAAGGTGCACGTTCTTTTGCTCCGCCAGCACGTTCAGGTCAGTAACGATTTCGGCAAGGAGCTGGCCGAGATCACAGGCAACGCGTTCACCTTCCCTGGCATGGTCTTCAAGCCGTGCCAGCATCAAGAGATTGCTCACGATCGCGGTCAGGCGCTCGATTTCTTCACGGCAGCTTTCCAAGACCGCCTGATATTCTTCAGGCGAGCGCTGTTTTTTGAGCGCCACACTGATTTCACCCTCAAGGATGGTCAGCGGTGTTTTGAGCTCGTGCGACGCATCCTGCACAAACTGGCGCTGGGTTTCAAAGAATTGTTCGAGCCGTGCCAGCATATCGTTAAACGTCACGGCAAGGTCATGGATTTCATCCCGTGTCCGTGGCACCGGCACCCGCAACTTGAGGTTGCGCGCCGTGATCTGCTGCACGGATTTAATCATTGCAGCGACTGGTCGCAACGTGACGGTCGCCAGCGCAAACCCGATGAGCCCGGTGAAAAGAATCGTGAGCGGCAGCAGCACGACCAAAATTGATTTTAAATCCTCGAGTGCGTTGTGAATGGTGGTCATCGGACTTGCCACCTGTACGATGTAAATGACGGTTGCTTGCTCATAGATTGGTTTAGTGAAGACGCGCAAGGTGGTTGGCTTGTCAGAGGAGAAGGCAGCCCGTACCGTATCAAAACGCTCATTGCCGCGCACTGCATCGCTGAATATCGTCTGCGGGAAAACAATTCGCCGGGATACGTTCGGTGATGAAGCGATCACCGTACCGTGCACATCAGAGATTTGCACAATAATATCCAAAAGATCCGGTCGGTTTGATTCTTCAATGACCCAGCGCTGTGCGATTTTTATAAAGTTAGGGTTGTTGGTTTTGCTGAGGCGTTCAGGGCTGGCGCCATCGCGCTGGACCTCGCGTTTTTCCATCTCCCAGTAGGTGTCAATCGCTTCGGCAATGCCTTGGGCGCGCGACTGCAAAAGGTTATCAAGGTTTGTGGAAAGATCTCCCAGCAGCCGTTCATACAGTATCAAGCTGAAACAGAGCATCATCAAAGTCAGCAGCGCCATGTAGGAAACGATTATTTTCAGGCGCAGAGAGCCCCAGAGCATCTTCGTGCATTCCTCCGCAGGGTGCCATTCGATGTTTTTTCGTTGTCCGGGACACGTGGACGAACACGCAGCTCTGTTTCCGGTGCTCTCGGTATCCACCGACATCGCTGCGGCACGTACCGTGAGGAAGGTCGGGGTTTTAGTCCTTCAGCATATATCCACGACCGCGCACGGTGTGGATCAGCTTTTTTTCAAAGCCAGCATCAATCTTATTGCGCAGATAGTTGATGTACACGTCAATGACATTGGTGCTTGTATCAAAGTCAATATCCCACACATGCTCATAGATCATGGTACGCGACACCACCGTGCCTGCATTGCGCATCAGATATTCAAGCAGGGCGAATTCTTTTGCCGAGAGCGGAATCTCGCGCCCGTTCCGAGTAACGGTGTGCGTCAGAAGATCGAGCGAAAGATCTGCGACCTGCAGTTTGGTCGGCGGCTGGCTCGTAGGTCGCAGGACTACCCTAATCCGCGCAAGCAGCTCCTCAAAGGCAAACGGTTTGGTGAGATAGTCGTTGGCGCCGGCGTCAAGCCCGGTTACTTTGTCAGCGACCGCGCTCTTGGCGGTGAGCATGATGATCGGCGTTTGTATGCCATCCTGACGGACCTGCCGGCAGAGCGTCAGTCCGTCAAGTTTAGGGAGCATGAGATCCAGCAGGATCACATCATAGTCGTTTTCGCAAATGAGTCGGTACCCCTCTTCGCCATCCAAAGCCACGTCAACGGCATAGCCTTCTTCTTTCAGCCCGCGCCGAATAAAGGATGCGATCTTTTTTTCGTCTTCAACCACCAGAATACGCATAGCATTTGCTTCCCTACAGGGCTCTGGCACTATGATCAACCAGTGTCAGGTCGTATCCTCCCGGTCATCGGTTCCGTCCGCAAGCGCTGCAGCCTCTTCACGCAGCACCCGGCGCAGATTTTTGCCCGCGAGGTTCCGGGGGATTTTGTCTTTGAACAGCACTTTGCGAGGAACTTTATAGCGAACCAGATGTGCTTTGCAATACTGGATAATCTCCTCAGGGGTCGCACGCTGACCTTCCCGCACCACGACGAAGGCATACACTTTTTCGCCCCGGAGTTTATCCGGCATGCCGATCACCGAGGCATCAGCGATTTTAGGATGTTGGAGCAAAAACTCCTCGATCTCACGGGGATACACATTAAATCCCTCGGAAATGATCATGTCCTTTTTACGCTCGACAATATAGAAGTAGCCCTGATCGTCCATGCGTGCGATGTCGCCGGTATATAACCAGCCGTCTATAAGTGTAGCACTGGTTTCCTCAGGCTGCTGCCAGTAGCCGCTCATGACCTGAGGACCTTTGATACACAGATCTCCCGGCATGCCCGGCGGCAGTTCCTGCCCGGTTTCCATGTCCACAATTTTGCAGTCGGTATCAGGCAGGGGCAGACCAATACTGCCTTCTTTCCGGGTGCCGTCAATCGGGTTGGCATGGGTAACGGGCGATGCTTCTGAAAGCCCGTACCCTTCAATGATGGAGCCGCCTGTGATTCGTTCAAACTCCTTGAGCACGGTGCCGGGCAGTGGTGCTGCGCCTGAGACGCAGTAGCGGATTGATGAGATGTCGTATTTTGCGATATCTCGGTATGAACCGAGCACACTGTAGATTGTCGGAATGCCTGGCAGTGTCGTTGCTTGGTAGGCTTTAATGGCTTTGAGAATGTCTTGCGCGACAAACTTGGGGAACAGGATCATGGTTGCCGCCACAGAGATAGGCAGGTTGAGCGCTACCGCCATTCCGTAGGAGTGGAAAAACGGCAGCACGGAAATAAAAATTTCCTGTCCTTCTCTGAAGCCGGTGTACCAGGTGCGTATCTGCTGGTTGTTGCAGATGATGTTACGGTGTGACAGCATAGCGCCTTTGGCACGGCCCGTAGTCCCACCGGTATACTGCAGCAGCGCAAGCTCATTCCAGTCAAGGCTAGGACAGGGAGGGTGCGGTACCACCATTTTCATAAGTTTGTGGAACAGAAAAACATTGCCTCCCTCGGAGATCTGTACTTTCTCTGTTCCCTTTTGTGCAATAATAGGATAAAGAAGTTTCTTGAGCGGAGGCAGATAGTCCTGCACTTTGCCAACAATGATCCGCATCCCATCCAGTTTTGGCAGTATGTTTTTAACCAGCGGGAACAAAAGATCAAGCGTGATCAGGGTCGTTGCGCCTGAATCGGTGATTTGAAACTCAAGCTCTTTTTCGTTATATAAGGGGTTTGTCGGAACAATCACCGCTCCCAGCCGCAGCGCAGCATAGTAGGCGATAATGAAGTGCGGGCAATTGGGGAGGAACAGCACGATCCGGTCGCCGCGCCTCACGCCGATTGCGTGCAACGCTCCGGTAAACTGCTGCACACTGTCCCACAGTTGTGCGTAGGTCAGCGAAAAACCAAAAAAGATAACCGCGATTCTCTCAGGATAGAGCTGCGCGGTGCGTTCAAGAATAGTCGGAATTGTTGCAGACGTATAGGCAAGCGTATGCGGAACCTGCGGGTCGTAGGATGACAGCCAAGGTTTGTTTTCCATAAAAAAGCCCCTTGTCGTGTAGTGAAGTGGGGTGAATACTTAAAGCTCTCGGGCTCACTTTATACAAACCAGCCCGTAAATACAAGTAATTTTATGCTCATGGAGTCTCAAGCTTGTCTAAAATGCAAGATCGTCACATTTCGCGCTGCAATCTTGTTTTTTGAACGTACGTAAAACCAAAATGTTAAAGTTTTATTTTGGACAGACATGATGCAGTTTATGAAAAAAACACCCACTGCTGCCGCGATCCTGTCAGGAGTGCTGATGGCAGCAGCATCGCCTGGTGCAAACCTGCCCGCGCTGGCATGGATTTGTCTGGTGCCACTCTGTCTGGTGACCCGTGAGGTGAAACCCTCGACAGCATTGTGGCTGGGATGGATTGCAGGGTGTGTGTATCATGCAGGGCTTGTGTACTGGATAACGGTGTCCATGACCCTGTACGGCGGTCTCCCGTGGTATGCTTCAGTGAGTGTCCTTGCCTTGTTTGCTGCATTTCTCGGGTTGTTCACCGGACTCCCCCTGTATGGAAGCTGCTGGGTATGGCGCGCTGCACGGTGGGGATACGCTGCGGTATTGCCGCTGCTCTGGACAGCGACAGAATACATTAAATCGTGGCTATTGACAGGATTCCCGTGGGACAACCTTGCGCACACGCAGTTCCAGCAGCTCTGGGTCATTCAAATAGCCGACCTCACTGGAGTCTGGGGGGTAAGCTTTGTCCTTGTGGTGGTCAACTGCTGCCTTGCTGAGATTTTTACGAGCCTGAGTCACCGAGCACCAATCCAGTGGCACAGTACTGCATATGCCGGGCTGCTCCTTGCTGCAACCCTTGGGTATGGTGTGGTCATGACCAGCAGGGAACTGCCTGAGGCAGGGATGCTGCCAGTGCGGGTAAGTATGATTCAGCCCAATATCCCGCAGGATTTGAAATGGGATCCCCTGTATTTAGAGGCAACCCTGAAAAAATTCAGCTCCCTGACAGCGCAATCCCGTAGTGCAGCACCTGAGGTTATTATCTGGCCCGAATCAGCAACCCCGTTTTTTTATGAAGCAGAACCTGCATACCAGTCAGTGGTGAACGATTGTGTCAGCAGCGGCACTGCCTATCTTTTGTTCGGCAGCCCTTCTTTTCAGCAGACCTCCGATGGACCGCGTTTTTTTAACAGCGCCTATCTTTTGTCGCCCCGGGGTGAGATTGTGGGAAAATATGACAAAATACATCTGGTGCCGTATGGCGAATACGTGCCGCTGAAACAGGTGTTCCCCTTTGTTGAGAAGATGGTTCAGGCAATCAGCGATTTCAGTCCGGGCAGTGACATAGTGCTGCTGCCGCTGCCCCACTGCAGGCTGGGAACCGTCATCTGCTATGAGATTATTTTCCCCAATCTAGTGCGACAGTTTGTGGCACGCGGCGCCCAGGCGATTGTGAACATTACCAATGACGCATGGTTTGGCGCAACCAGCGCACCGGTCCAGCATCTTGCCATTGCAGTGTTCAGGGCAGTGGAAAACCGGCGCTGGATTGCCCGTTGTGCCAACACCGGCATCAGTGCTGTGATTACCCCCAGCGGACGGATACAGGCGCGGACCGATATTTTTACTGAAACCGTTCTTTCGGATGTGCTATATTGCACGACGAAAAAAACAGTGTACACGACCTTTGGTGACTTTTTTGCACAGCTGTGCTGTGCTGCGAGTGTGCTCATAATGCTTGTTGCCCTACGGCAACGGCGAAACCCTCTCTTCAGGTAAAGGAGTACCCTGTATGATAAGCGAATGGAAGGAAAAAATAGCAGATCTGGATAACCGCCGAGAAACTATTCGGAGCTATCTTTGACCCTGCTGCACAACAGGCGCGGCTGGACAAGCTTGAGCAGAAAATAGCTGACCCGGAACTGTGGAAAAACCAAAACGAAGCAAAAAAAATAACTGCTGAACGCAAGGCACTCGGTGGTCTAATCAAACTGTGGCAGAACCTTGAAAAAAACTATGAAGAGAGCCACGTCCTGCTTGAACTTGCTCAGGAGGCTGACCAAGACGAGGAGATTGAAGCTGAGCTCCGTAAGGCTGTGGCGGCATATGAACACAGCGTTCACGAGCTTGAGTTCAAAAAAATGCTCAGTGGCGATAATGACCCCAACAACGCTTTTCTGAGCATTCATGCCGGTGCCGGTGGGACTGAGGCACAAGACTGGGCAAGCATGCTGTTGCGGATGTACCTGCGCTGGGCTGAGCGCCGCGGCTACACCTCTGAAATTGTGGACATGCTCGAGGGCGAAGAAGCAGGTATTAAGAGCGTAACCGTGCTGGTAAGCGGTGATTATGCGTACGGCTATCTCAAGGCAGAGGTTGGCATCCATCGGCTGGTGCGCATTTCACCGTTTGACGCCAATGCCCGGCGGCATACCTCGTTTGCTTCGGTGTTTGTTTACCCTGATGTTGAAGACACCATCGAAATCGTCATTGATGAAAAAGATATCCGTGTGGATACGTTTCGGGCAAGCGGCGCCGGCGGACAGCACGTCAACAAAACATCTTCAGCAGTGCGCATAACGCATCTGCCAACCAACATTGTGGTACAGTGCCAGAACGAGCGCTCGCAGCACATGAACCGTGCAATGGCAATGAAAATGCTTCGGGCACGGCTGTATGAGCTTGAGATGAAAGAGCGGGAGAAAGAGCGACAAAAGCTGGAGGCTTCAAAAAAACAGATTGCCTGGGGTAGCCAAATTCGCTCCTACATTCTCCAGCCGTACCAGATGGTCAAAGATCATCGCACAGAGCTTGAAATAGGGAATGTGAATGCAGTGCTTGATGGAGAGATTGACCCGTTTATCCAAACCTTTCTCATGCGCTCCTCATAGCATAACCAGACAGAGTACATGGTGCAGAGAAAGAGTCATCCGCCACACACGGGCTGCAGTCATGAGCAGTTTTTCTATCAGCAGACGGATTGTTTCAGAGGGGCAGACGTCAGGAGTTTTCTCATGCAGCGTATCGCAAATTTTTTGTTTGAGGCTGGCATGCTCAAGCGAACCCCGCGTACCGGACACCAGTTTCTGGGATCAGGGAGCGAGTCGGTTGCTGAGCACATTTGTCGGACGGTGTTTATCGGCTATGCGCTGGTAAAACTTGCAGCAGACGCAGATGAAACCAAGGTGCTGAAGATGTGCCTACTGCATGACCTGCATGAGGCACGGACTGGTGATCTTAATTACCTGAACAAAAAATATGTCCGGGCCGATGAAGCAAAAGCGGTGCGTGACCTGTGCCAGACCCTGCCTTTTGGTGATGAGATTGAGCGTCTGGTCAGTGAATTTAACCGTGGGGAAACCCGGGAAGCGCGGCTTGCCTATGACGCTGACCAGCTCGAGCTGATACTGATGCTCAAGGAGCAGAAGGATTTGGGTAACCCGTATGCTGAGGAATGGATCACGTACGCACTCAAGCGGCTCAAAACAGACATCGGTGCGCAGCTTGCCCGTCACATTCTTACGACGGATTCTACCCTCTGGTGGTTTCATGATAAAAGCGACTGGTGGGTCAATGGGGGTAATCCTGAATAAATCCTGAATAAAAACACTGGAGCATGAACGTAGAAGCGGCACGACCGCGTGCGTTCTCTGCATTAGTTGTTATATATCTATGCCAGAAGGGAGACCATCAGCAACCATCCATGAAGCACGAGGTGCTACCATGAAAAAAAAAGTCATTGTTGTCATGCCTGCATACAACGCCGCAGAAACCCTTGAGCGGACCTACCGGGATATTCCGCCGGGTGTGGTTGATGACATCATCCTTGTTGATGACTGCAGCAGGGATAACACCGCAGCCATTGCCCGATCTTTGGGAATCTACACGATCGAGCATTCTGAGAACCGCGGCTATGGGGGCAATCAAAAAACCTGTTATACAGAAGCATTGAAACGTGGTGCTGACATTGTTATTATGATTCATCCGGACTATCAGTATGACAGTCGTCTCGTGCCCTACCTGCTTGGGTTTTTGGAACTGGGCATCTGCGATATCATCCTCGGTTCCCGGATCAGGACCCGCCACGAAACCATACGCTGTGGTATGCCGGCGTACAAATACATTTCTAACCGTATCCTTACCACCATTGAAAATATCGTGTTGGGTCAGAATGTATCGGATTTTCATACCGGTTACCGGGCATATACCCGGGCCGTACTGGAAACCATTCCCTTTATGAAAAACTCTGATGGCTTTGTCTTTGACACTGAATTTTTAGTGCAGGCGGTTTTTTTTGGTTTCCGTATCGGCTGCGTGCCGGTGCCGGTCAGATATTTTTCCGAGGCATCGTCAATTGATTTCAAAAACAGCGTGGTGTATGGGGTGAAAACGCTGGGCGCACTCGTAAAATATTTGCTGCACAAAACCGGCTTCAAGCGGTATCCTCTGTTTGAGCGACCTTAAGCGCAGGGGGAACGGTCAGTAGCGTTCCCTCCCAAGACGGTGATCACTATGGATCTTGCATCACTGAAGGCATCGTCAATTCCCCGAAGAAAACTGTTCGAGGTTGAACGTATCATTGTCCGGCAGGTTGTAGACCTGTGGTGCAGGGAGAAAGCGTATTTTGACCGCAATTTTGCCAAGGACGTTGACATCACCTTCTCCGGAAAACGGATTCAGGTTGCCTTCACTAATACGGTGCGCATGCAGTACGGTCAGCCTGAGGCTACGGTGAATGAAGTGATGCGGGGGCTTATCCTGACGATGGCAACTGACCAGGCGGGGAATCTGTTGAAAAACCAAGAGGCAATCATCGGGAATATTTTAGATGTGTTTGTCCATCGACTGCGTGAAATTGCTGACCGAAAGTTCATTCTCCAGCGCTTACAGTCTCTGGAACTTGGCTTTGCTATTGCCTTTGGCCTTGATAAGAAATATTATCCCATTAAAAAAGCACGTCATTTTCTTGACGAAGTAATAACCCTTGCCAGCATGTCAACTGCCGAGGAGACCGTTGAAACGCTCATTCGTGATATGCTGGAAACCATGACCCTTGCACCGCGCGAGCATGGTGTAACGTTTCATATTGTAATGGAAAAACCCGATGAGGCATGTTTCATCAGTGTACCCTTCCGCACGGCTCAGACAACCTATGTATCGCTCTTGGGAAACCACGCGCTGCGGTGCAACATCATCGCAGAACTTGACCCTACCCAGAGAATCAGTTCCGGCATCCTGAAGATTGATGCGCCATCAAATCCGCTGAAGTTTGTCCACCATAAGGGTTTTTCGCTCAAGCTTGACAAGGCAGCGCTGATGGAAAAACTCGGAACAACTGCTCATGCAGGACTTAAGGATTTTTCTGCTGACGAGGTTCTGTTTTTAAAGCTCCTTTTCAACGAGTATGTACAACTTGCCTCCTTCCTGCTCAGCAGCCGACGCATCAGCCCTGAGCTGCGGCTACTGCTGATTTTCCCCCGCCTCAATATGTTTGCACTCCTCAGCCAGAGCAATGCGTCAATTCCTGCTGATGAGCCCACGACCTTAGGAGAACTGGCTCGTTTGACCGATCGGCTGTTCCCGCTGTCAGCACCTCAGCGTGGGAAAAAGGCAAAGACCCACCGCATCCCTGAACGCGTCATCCAGCGGCATATTGCGCGCGCCCTGCTTGCACTTGCCCGTACCATTGTACAGCAGGTCTATAAGCCTGTATTCATGATACGACGGTCACTGGTGCACTATGCGGAGAGTGGGTTTAGCTGTCAGGATGACCTGCACACTGTCAAACAGTGCATGGACAAGGTCTCCTCATGTTTGAAACGTCTCAGCCATATGCAGAGCTTTGTGTGTGATCCGAACACCGGCATCCTTGATCTTGAGGCATCCAGTATTGTGCAGCCACACCACGAGCGACCTGCGGCACTCGAGGAAATTGTGAGCGATATTCAGGCTGCAGAAATTGAACAGACCCGGGAAGTCATCATCGCAAAAATGCTCGACTACTTATCAAACGTGAGCGTCCGGCTGGAACAGCTTGACCGTGTTTCCTCCCGATATATCAAACAGGAAATCGCCAGCGACCTTGTCCAGCAAACCACGGCAATTTTAGACCAAGCACGCTCGTTCTATCGCTTGGTTGCGGTAAACGCCAAACGATGAGGTGCAGCAGCGCTGTACTGTATCATTCAGTGCTGTTTTTTAGTGCTGTAAAAACCGCGTGCGCCCTCCGGACGGTGAGGTGGGGCACCTGCTGCAGCTCGGCAAGCGATGCATGCCGCAGCACTTCCATACTGCCAAAATGCTTGAGCAGCGCCTGTGCGGTCCGGGGCCCAATATCGGGAATCTGTTCAAGAGGAGAATGCATGCTCTGGGCTTTTCGCATGTGGGTATGGTAGGTGATTGCGAAACGATGTGCTTCGTCACGGATCCGCTGGAGCAACAGTAGTCCGCAGGATTGCCGCGGGAAGAACAGCGGATTTTTCCTACCCGGAATAAAGACCTGATCGCGTTGCGGCGTGCCCGGCTGGTGTCGTGAGCGACCTTTTGCCAGCGCTAGTGCGGCAACTGAGGAAATACCCAGCTCATGCAGCACCCGGGTGAGTACGGCAAGCTGTCCTTTTCCGCCGTCAACCATCAGGAGATCGGGAAGCAACTGTTCGGATTGTGCACGGGCGAGGAATCTGCTGAGCACTTCCTGCATCATGGCATAGTCATCGGCATGGGGAACTGACCTGATGCGATAGCGACGGTATGAGGATTTGTCAGGTTGTGCATTGTGGAATACCACGACAGCACCTGTTGCAAATGAACCGCTGATATTTGATATGTCAACGCAGGCGATGCGCTTTGGCACGGTCTTTAATCTAAGCAGCATGCGGAGCTCTTCAAGCTGTTCGTGCTGGCGGTGCGCTGCCTGCTCTTGTTGCTGAGCAGCAAGCTGAGCGTTGTCCGTTGCCATGGTGAGCAGTGTTTTTCTAAATCCCCGCTGCGGACAGATAATCGCAACCCCTGCCCCCTTTTTTTCTCTAAGCCACTGCATCATCACCGGCAACGATTCAAACCGGTATGGCACTAAGATTTCATCAGGGATGTAGTTGCCCTGATCATAGTACTGCGCAATAAATGAACTGAGCGCCTCTTGGTCAGAAACCGGCAAGGCGCGGAGGATGACCGTTCTACTTCCCATAACCCTGCTGGCGCGTATAAAGAGGATTGCCACCGCATACTGGGTACCGTGACGGGAGCATGAAAAGATATCGCGATCACGAAGGTCGCGGCATGCCAGTGTCTTTTTCTGAAGCGTTGTTTGAATCGCACTGATTCGGTCGCGCAGCAGAGCAGCCCTTTCAAAATCAAGCATGCGCGCCGCCTCTTCCATGCGCTGTTTGAGCTCGCGGATGACCAGAGTGTTGCGACCCTGCAGAAAAAGCTCTGCTTCACGTACCGTGCGGTGATAGTCTGCAGGGTCAACCGCTTGGCTGCAGGGTGCGGGGCACCTCCCGATCTGAGCGTACAGACAGGGTCGTTGCTGGTGCAGCTTGAGATTCGAGCAGGTCCGCATGGGGAAGAGCCGCTGCATGACTTTCAGGGTCTCGCGCACTGCCTGTGCTGAGGGAAATGGTCCGAAATAGCGCGCCCCGTCGCTGCGGGGTCTGCGGACAATAGTCAGCGCAGGGTAGGGATCATTGACCGAGAGCCGCAGATAGGGATATTCCTTATCGTCGCGCAAGATGACATTAAACCGCGGTCGGTATCGTTTAATAAGGTCGTTTTCAAGGATGAGAGCGTCTTTTTCCGTGGGAGCGACGATGGCTTCAATGGTGGCGATGTGCTCAAGCAAAAGCTGGGTCTTGGGGTTTTGCGCCTGGTCACTCTGAAAGTAGGAGCGGACCCTGTTTCGGAGAGCCTTTGCTTTTCCTACGTACAAAACAGCCCCCCGGCTGTCCTTCATCAGGTACACGCCGGGGGACTGGGGAAGTTGGGCAGCCTTGAGCGCAAGTGAGCAGCGACGATCGGTTTGACGTAGCTCTTGTGGCTCCATGGCACGAGCCCTCTACCGGAGAAGAATTATTTTTTCAGCGCGGCAAGGACTTCCTGAATAATGACGTTGAGGTCAAGCGAAGTTATGGTCGTCAGCATGCCGCGTTGCCGGTAGTAGTCAATCAGGGGGGCTGTCTGACGGTTGTACGTTTCAAGCCGGTTCAAAATAGCTTCTTCTGTTTCATCGCTGCGCTGAATCACTGGACTGCCACATTTATCACACACGCCCTCAGTCTTTGGGGGATTGGTTTTGACGTTATAAATAGTCTGACAGGACGGGTTTGAACAGGTACGTCGTGTGGTCAGGCGGTCAAGAATAACTGAGCGAGGAACTTCTAAATTGATGACGGTATCAAGGCGAATGCCCAGTTTTGCAAGCAGACTGTCGAGCGCTTCAGCTTGGGGAATTGTTCGCGGGAAACCGTCAAGGATAAATCCCTTGGTGCAGTCCGGCTCCTGGAGCCGTTCTTCCATGATATCCATAATCAATGAATCCGGGACGAGCGCACCTTTGTCCATAAATTCCTTTGCCTTTTTTCCCAGCGGTGTCCCTGCCTTGACCGCGTTTCGCAGGATGTCACCGGTTGAGATATGTGCCGATGCGTCATGCGCTTTGAGCCGATTGGCTACGGTTCCCTTGCCGGCTCCGGGTGAACCTAACAGAATGATCCTCATAGTGCCTCCTTGTCAAAAAGAATCGTCAGTCATGTATCGTGCGGGTGCACGGAAATAGACATTATACGGGCACGCTGCGATTTTGCAAGCTGAAAATGCACCGCAAACTCCTGTTTGAACAAAGCCGGAGAATATGCTATGGTTGCTCAACCTTGCCGGAGGGTTGTAGTGAAAAACGTTCAAAGAGAGGACCTGCACTATGAATTCAGAAGAACTTGAACAGACCCTGGTACTCATAAAACCTGATGCGCTTAAAAACTCGCTGACCGGATACGTATTGTCGCAACTTTCAGAGTTTCATACCGGGCTGCGGTTTGCTGCGGCAAAAATCGTGCACGTGAGTCGCATGCTTGCAGAAGAGCACTATGCCGAGCATCGGGGTAAGGTTTTTTTTCAGTCGCTGCTTGATTATATCATGGGCTGTTCCCACTATCCTGACGAGCCCTGGAAGCGCAGGGTTATTGCCTTGGTGTATCAAGGCCCTGACGCAGTCAAGAAGATTCGCGCTATTTCCGGACCCACCAATCCGCATGAAGCGCGCCTGAAAAAGCCCGGATGTATCAGGGCGCTCGGGACCGTCGTGCCGGTCAGAGACGATACCGGTGCGGTACTGGACGAGCGCATGGACAATCTTATTCACGCTTCTGCCTCAGGAGAGGAAGCTGAGCGTGAAATCAAGCTCTGGTTCAAGCCGACTGACATTCCCCCTCTGATGCGTGCCTATCCTACTGAAGTAAGTCAAGAGCACTATTATTTTAAGAACAACAGCCTCTACCTTTCCCACAAACCCGATAGTGTCTGTTTACTCGCACCGGGGAATGTTGCCTGGGCATCAGATCTTGCGATATTACGCGCAATTGCTCAGGGGACCACACCTCCGGGAACACTCCAGTCAGTGGCAGCAAAGTACCTCATCAACGAAGATGTGCGGTATTATGAGCAGGGTGCCCTGCAGTAGTCTGCATCAGAAACGCTGCACGGGCATGCGCAATGCGGTGGTTGTTTATTGCGGAGGGGTGCAATCCAGCAAAAAAGGCTCCTCAGACATTTTCATGGGTACCTCCGAGATATAGTCTCAAGCAATGATGCTTAAAAGTTGCGATCGCTACCCGCCGCGCTTTGCTCGCGGCTTCGGCTCTCTTGCTCGCGATGACAGCCTCTTGTTTGTCATTGCGAGGAGTCCCGCTCTGCGGGACGACGAAGCAATCTTGTAACACATTAGTTTCGTAAAATTGACAGGTTGTGGTTCTCCACAAAGAAAGCGCGTTATTGGAGCCCGCTCTGTGTGCAGCGAGGAGAAGTCCAAAGCTTCCCCTTTTGCGGTATGAACAAGCATTGTTTCAGTATAAATGGGCATAACCACAAGATGTTGAGGCTACCCATGAAAATCTTTGAAGCGGCGCAAAAAATAACCACTCCCCGCGTGCAGGATGTCCCTTACTACAGCTCCACAGAATAAAAAGGTCGGATAATGCTTTTCACCCTAAGGTATTGAAGGGTGAACAACTTCCCGTTCATGCTTCGCTACCTCAGCACAAACGGTAGAGGGCATAGAAATATATACATGCTCCTTTTGTTTTGTAGGAAACCATCCAGTCTACACATTTGTCTCGTGCACGCTGCCGCGGGTCTGGGGATAAAAGAACCGCTCGGCAGCTTCAGCAAGCGCCGCGTCATGGTCATGGTTAAGGGCAAAAATGCGGAAGTGCACGACGCGGGCAGGGATGTACCGGAAAATCTCCTGCAGCGGTTCAGCAGAAATGGTTCCGGTCGAAGGGTTGTAGATATGGAGCCGCTTGTGGGTTTCTGCCATAGGATTGAGGGGACGGGGGTCTTGGGTTGCCAAATCCACACGAAATTGAAGGTGCTGCAGTGAACGAGGAAGCAGCGACCGTATGGCTTTTTCCAGTTGGTCGGGCTGCGTAAGTGACAGCATGCCTTTCTGTGCACGGTCAATGGTCAGCTCGGTTGCATAAGCCATTTTCCATTTAATTCTGCGGTTGATGATTTTTGCCCACTCGCGACCAAGCCTTTTTTTGCGTGGATCGCTTGCCCATTGCCAAGTTTCAACTTCCTGAATCAAAGACCAGTCGTTGAGGAAAAGGTATTTATTGAGGGCACGAAGCGGATGCTGCGGGAACACCAGCCGCAGGGTATCGTAAAAAATTTCCTGCATGTGAAAGTCAATCGCGCGGCTGGTGCGGTGATAGTAGATATTGGCGTACAAATTGAGCCGTGCATTCAAAAACCGGCTAAATGCGGATACGCCTGCCTGATGCAGGGTCAGCCCCTGGTCTGAAAAAAATGAGTAGAACAGCAGACGGTTGATATCCACAATGTCCAGAGAAAATCCGGTCATATAGGCATCACGCTGGACGTAGTCAAGGTTATCAACGGTGTAGAGCCCTGAAAAGAGCTGTCGCACATAGCTTAGCCAGCTCGGCTGCTTTGCCGGCTGCTGGCAAGGGTGCTTTTGGATCAAAAAGCCGATATGTTCCGGGTTGAGTTGTTCTCCGGGTGCAAAGGGACCGGAAAGGCTCCGCCGAATTTTTTTGAGTATCGGGCTGAGTTTGCGCACAATAATTTCACTGCCAAGACGCTCATGGGTAAGCCCATAGTGAGCGAGGAAGTTGTCATCAAAAAAATGACCGTAAGGACCATGTCCAATATCGTGCAGAAGTCCTGCGATGCGAAAGGTTGCCTCAAACAGGTTGTATGAGGGGGTATCAGGGCAGACTGCCTTGAGGCTGGGGTACAGGTGGGTTGCAAACCTGCCAGCCATGTGCATGGTTCCCAGCGAATGCTGAAACCGTGTGTGCTCAGCAGACGGATATACCCACCGGGCGCTCTGGAGCTGGTGGATGCGGCGCAACCGCTGCATCCACGGCGTATCAATCAGATCTTCTTCGGTTGTTTCGTCAGGACTATCTGGATCAGGAACCGTGATGGGAATATAACTATATATTGGATCAGCAATGAGTGCGATGCCCCGGCAGGGCACGGGGAGTTGCTTTTCCATACCTTTCTAAAGGTCTAATTGCCGCTTGGCGGTTTTTATTCTGTTTTCCATTCTGGTTATAAGCTCACGCAAATCGAGCTGCAGTGATGCGAGGCTTTCAGTCTTTTTGAGCAGTATTTTTTCAATCTCTGCTTTCCAAAACGAGAGCACTTCGATTTCCTTGCTGCACAGCTCAGCAGCCACCTTTTTTTTCATCTGTTCAAGAAATGCCTTGTCCATTCCACCGCACTCCCAGAGCTTGAACTTTAAATCTATTTCTTGTACCCGATGATGTTCCGAAGCAGTGCCTGACGGTCGGTGCGGTCCTGCGCGGTCTCTGTGCCCTTTGGAGAAAAACCATCAATCACACCCAGTACGCCACACCCTTGATCGGTCTTGGCAACCACCGCTGTCACCGGATTTGCTGTGGCGCAAAAGACTCTGCAGACCTCCTGACACTGTTTGATGCTATTGAGCACATTGATGGGGTATGCCTGCTGCATGACCACGACAAACACATGACCAGCCCCAAGCGCCTGACAATTTTTTGCAGCGCACTGTATCAGTGCTTCGTCATTGCCTTCGGTCCGAATCAGACACGGACCAGAGGCTTCGTTAAATGCGATGCCAAATTTCATTCCGGGAACGGTGGTGACCATGATCTCATAGAGGTCTTCGACGGTTTTGATGAAATGTGCCTGCCCGATAATGATATTGCTGTTGTCGGGAAACGTAATCGGAACCGTGATGATTTCCATACGCAACGCCTCCTTCAAATCACCTGTCTGCAGCACGCTCAGGGCGAGCTCTGTTCATGCTGCCGGTGCTTCTTCACAAATGTGAGCACACAACGCTTTGCACGAAGCGGCCTGCTGGTCTTTTGTTATTCCGGAAGTATCCTTTTGTGTCGTAGCCGCCAACGTCGGCGCCGTGGTGGCTCCTGCTGTTCACCGGACTGTGGTTGAAACACAAAAACTTCACGCGCCACCGCATCCTCCATGGCTATCTGGGTATTGCCGCACTGTACGACAAACGAGGGGTAGCGCTGATGAACCTTGATGACGGCTCCCGGCATTATACCAAAATGAGAGAGCTTGTGCATCCGTGAATTGGACAGCGTATTGATATAAGCAATTTTCACTTCAGTGCCCGGCTCGATACGGTCAAGCGGTACAATGGCACTGCGCACATTTGCATATCCACCCTGACAGCATTTGCCCTCGGGAATTTTCAACCCATGCGGGCATTCCCGGGGGTGCCCGAGGAGCGTGCAAATACTGTCTGCGATTTCTGGTGCAATAATGTGCTCAAATTCGCATGCGCCCTGTTCGGTTTCACGAGGATGCATGCCGAGCACATCAGTCAGCAGCCGTTCTGCCAGACGATGGCAGCGCACAATCTGCCGGGATTGTTCGTAGCCTTTGGGGGTGAGGACGATTTTCCCGTCGTGCTCCAGAATGATAAATCCCTGCTGGACAAGTTCAGTAAGCACGGATTCATTAAACGCCTCAGGAAGATACTGCTTCAGACGCTCAACACACGGCGGTCCTTGCTCAGAAAGATACCAGAGTGCCTCAATATATTCATCAAGTTCTTTTTTGTCCATCAAAGTTCCTCCAGACGCAGGATGCTTTCCTCTGCCCGGCGACACCGGATGGTAGGTTACCATAAGCCCGTGGCTGTGGAGCGCAGGATAAAAGAAACAAGACCACCAATGGCAAACGCACTTGCATTAATGATAAACACTATCACCGCTGCGGTTTTCAAGCCAAGCATTTTTATCATCGCCATAATGTTTGCAAAACAGGGAACAAATGCGGTGATAACAATAAGCGAGACAATAATCTGAACAGGGTCCAGCTCGTGGTGCTGTGCCATTTTGAGCACCATCGCAGCCCCTGCCTCAAGCCGTAACAATGAGAGAAAAAAGACGTCAACCATACTAATCGGCAAATGCAGAAACGATACCACCAGCGGATTGAGAAGCTGTTTTATGACAAGCAGCACCCTTAACTTGTCCATCACAAAGAGCAGAAATGCTCCAATCACAAACAAGGGGATCGCCTCCATGCTGAACCATTTCAATCGGTAGTAGGTTTTTACCGCAAGGTTTTTCAGACGGGGCAGCCGCACCGGCGGTATTTCAATAATAAACTCCGGTTGTTTGTCGGTTGGTATGAGCCGATTCAAAGCAATGCCGGCAAGCACCTCGATTGTCCCCAGCACCCCAAAAACAAGAACAAACGCTGCAAACGGCATCATCGCCAGAATCGCGAGCATAACGCCCAGCAGCGGAGCACAGGGGATTGCAAACGCTATGAGGAAAATGGCAATACAGCGTTCTTTACGTGAATCAAGGATCTGGGTGGTCAGCACTGCCATGGTCCTGCACCCAAACCCTAACATCAGCGGCAGTATTGAGCGTCCGCTCAAGCCAAAATGATGAAAGATGCGGTTGGTGAGGACGCACAGATTAGCAATATAGCCGGTGTCTTCAAGGATATTTAAGATGATAAAAAACATGCTCAATATCGGGAGTACCGTACCGATTGCGTTTTCAAGTCCGGTGGTGAAAATGCCGTAGTCGCCGATCAAGAGCTCACGTACCAGTTGCCAAGGCAGCAGTGCCTCGAGCCACTGATTGAGCGGCTCAAACAGGGTGTCTTCAAAAAAAGGCACGAGCACGGCAATACCGATTTTGCCAACCAGAAAATATGCACCATAAATCACCAGCAATAAAATGACCCACCCCCAGAACGGGTGCCGCGACAGCATCCCGAATGCTTCAGCCCAGCGGTTTTCCGTGACGGCATGTTCTTCAACAACTTCGCGCATGATTCTGTCTGCCCACCGGGAGCGCTCCTCCAGAATAATCCGGGCGAGGTCCTTGTTCGTGCGCTCATGGGCTTTTTTGATAACCTCCTGTACCTGCGCCAGAAGCTGCTCGCCATACCGGGCTTTGATATATTTCTGGATGCCCGGCGCATCGGTGAGCAGCAGCAGCAATATCCCATCAGAAGGCACTGCATCCTCGGGAAAGCATGCTGAGAGTTCATCAAGACAGGTCTCGATAAAGTGCTTATAGCGCACCGTAGCTCCCTGCGCGGTACGGGCACGGGCAAATGCCCGCAGCAACTCCTTGATGCCACGACCCTCAGCGGCAACCGTTTCGATGACCGGAACGCCAAGCAAAGCTTCAAGTTTTTTCCGCGAGATAACCAAACCCTTCTGCCGCGATTCGTCAGTGAAGTTGAGGCAGACAACCAAGGGAATATCGAGCTCAAAAATTTGAGCAGCAAATTGCAGCGAGCGCTTTACGTTGGTTGCATCCAGGCACAAGACAATTATTTCAGGATGCTCCTCGAGCAAAATTGATCGGGTGACCAGACTGTCTTCGGATTCACTGTTGAGCGACTGGATACCGGGCGTGTCTATGATTTCATAGTGCTTGCCCCCGATGAGCATCGGAGCACGCTGGATTTCAATGGTGGTGTGGGGCAGGTTGGCGACAAGGGAGTAGCTTCGGGTTATTTGATTGAATAGAGAGCTTTTGCCGACATTGGGTGTGCCAATGATAGCAATTTTATTGACCTGCAGGTTGTGATCGTGGTGCTGCATAGACGTTTCGGTTTATTGCCCGACAAGCTGTCGTTGGGGGACACTGAGTGCCACTTGCTACTGCAAAGCTGCTGCCCTGAGCGTATCAAAAAGGCGTGCCCAGAATCCGCGGCGTACTGTAAACCGGGTGCCGATTATGTCATTGATCTGTTGGGCAATCCGGAAATACCCCTGCCGGGTATAATGTCTGATGTTGTGGGAGTGGTCAGCTTCGCTGGTAATTGCTGTGCGTACGTCACACAGAACCGCATGAGGAAGGTGGGCAAGGGCTTCCGTCAGTGCCTGATTCATTATCCGGTGATGCTCCCACCGGTTCTGTTGCGGATTGCGGCGATAGACGACCTCTGAACCATTGAGAATGATCAGGAGACGGTTTTTAGGAATTGACTGGCCGATCCAGCACATATTGCTCTTAAATTTGTCTGGTGCAAGGGGACCACAAAACCTGAAGTTTTCTTTAAACCAGACCAGAAACCGCTCATCAAGCCGATGTTTTGCGCTGCGTCCCCTATGGTACCGCCACGTGGTCTCATCGGTCAGATCCATGCTGAAATCTCCAAACGGGATGATGAAGTCAGTGTCACGGAACTGGTAAAGTCCGCGAGTATAGTCATCAAGTACGCTGTAGATATATACGTCGTAGGTGGGGGTAAAAAAATCTGTTGTAAAAGCTTTGCGGTCAAAAAAGTGGAGAGCATCAATAAGGTCGCCGTAGTGACGAAGCGTTTCAGGAGTGCATCGTCTGAGAATCTCTGAGTGGGAATTGTTGATCCGGTATCCTGCCGCGGAGACATAGTCAACTTCGGGGAAAAGCTGGAACCCTTTTGCGAGGTAGGTTTTAATACCGGTAAGGTCGCACCCTCCTTTGAGAATGATGCGGACGGTTGTTGTTTGTGGTGCTGCTACCGCAGGGCGAGCTGTATTGTTTGATTCTGATTCGTGTATCCAGTCAGGCATGAGCCTTGGGTCAAGGGGCGTAGCAACATCACCCACAGGTTCAAGCTGCGGGCATCCCAAGCGGTGGTACACCCAGTGTTCGACTCCCATATTGAGCATACGGCATGAAAAAAGAAAGTGTTCAAGTTTTTTGCCGCTGAGCGCATAAAATCCGCAGATACCATAATCGCCGTAACGGTCGCGAACGCGCACATAGGCTTTCTCAATCTCAGGGTCAGCGATCAGTCTGTCAAGCTCCTCACGGGAAAGGCGTTTTTGGTGTAATTGAGTTGATTTGTCCGGTTTATGAGCTCCAAAATGCGCTCAGCATGCGATGCGCAGTCTTTTTTGATTTCAAGCTCTATCTGGCAACTTCTCAAAAAGTCTTCATTGCTGCCTGAAGCATGTTTCTGGTCACGCGCTTTTTGCTCAAGCAGTTTGTACTGCTGAAGTCGAGACAATGATTTATCATCTTTGCCGCGACATGCCTCAAGCGTGAGCAGGTGCTCAAGGATTTCCGGTCCGGCTGTTTGGATGCCCGGATTATAGTGTTCTGCCTCAGCACGGTTGAGGTGGTTATCGTCAATAAAGAGAACATTCTCTGTCCGCAACTGCGTCTGCTCAATAATGTCTGCTATCAGTTGCCCCTTGGGTTGCCAAGCGATCGCAGGGAACACGAAATAATCCCATATGCCATAGGATTCAAGAACGGTTTTGGCATCCTCATAGGTGTTTTTTGAGGCGATGGAATTGATTATTCCGCGGCTGGTGAGTTGGATAACAATATCATGGTTTTTTTGAATATAGGTTATCTGCTCCTCTGAAAGAGTACCCTTCCAAAAGGTTTCATCAAGATCCCAAATGACAAGTTTTATCTGTTTCATAGCTTTGTTATCTGGTGGATGCTTAGTTAAACCATTTTTTAAAATAATTTTCAATAATTTTATATTGACATATTAGAATACTTGTATACAATAACACAAGTATTCATGTATAATATATTAGGAGGCTTCAATGCTAAGGTTCAGCAGAAAGACAAACACACTGATTCACACTAATTTTAAATACAGCCTTCAGGATGTTCGCGACCCAAACCTCTATCGTGAAATTTACAGCTACGATGAGGTTCCCAAAGTCCCTTTTAACCACATACGGGTACCCATGAGCGCTCCTGACGAAATCTGGATTACGGATACAACGTTCAGGGACGGTCAGCAAGCTCGCGCTCCCTATACGGTTGACCAGATTGTTACGCTCTATGATATGCTCCACCGGCTCGGCGGACCCAAAGGCATTATACGTCAATGCGAATTTTTTATCTACAGCGATAAAGAAAAAGAGGCTGTCCGTAAATGTCAAGAACGGCAGTATCAATATCCTGAAGTAACCAGTTGGATTCGGGCAACCAAACAGGACTTCAAACTGGTCAAAGAAATGGGGATTAAAGAAACCGGCATTCTGGTCAGTTGCTCAGACTACCATATCTTCAAAAAACTCAATACAACCCGAAAGCGCGCTCTGGAACAGTACCTTGACATTGTTAAAAGCGCACTTGACATTGGGGTACGTCCCCGGTGCCATTTTGAAGACATCACGCGTGCTGATTTTTACGGGTTTGTGGTGCCGTTTGCTCTTAAGCTCAAGGATCTCATGGATGAAAGCGGCATCCCCATAAAAATTCGTGCCTGCGACACTCTTGGCTACGGCGTTCCCTACCCCGGTGCAGCGCTGCCCCGCAGCGTACCGGGCATTATTTACGGTCTCTATTTTCATGCGGGGTTCCCGAGTAATCTTATTGAGTGGCATGGACATAATGATTTTTACAAAGCTGTGGTGAATGCGGCAACTGCATGGCTCTATGGTGCATCAGCCGTGAACTGTTCGCTCTTGGGCATCGGTGAACGAACCGGGAACATACCGCTTGAGGCAATGGTCATTGAATATATTCAACTGCGGGGTACCACTGATGATATGGATCCCTCTGTTATAACCGAGATCGCACGGTACTATGAGCAGGAACTGGGGTATGAGATACCGCCGATGACGCCGTTTGTCGGCAAAAAATTCAATGTCACGCAAGCAGGCATTCATGCAGACGGGCTCCTGAAAGATGAGGAAATCTATAATATTTTTAATACCGAGAAAATTCTGCATCGGCCGGTCACGGTTACCGTGAACGCCCACTCAGGACTTGCCGGCATTGCTCACTGGGTGAACGATTATTTTAATATAAAAAAACGAACACCTATTGACAAAAGGCATCCGGGAATTGTCGCACTGAAAGAGTGGGTTGACCGGCAATATGCTGAGGGCAGGGTGACCTCGATCGGCGATGAGGAGCTTGAGGCTGCTCTTCGCGAGGTTGCTCCAGAGCTCTACACAGAGGTCAATAAATGTGATGGGTAAAGTGTGGCTTGTGAATCGCAGGAAACAATAGAAAATCTTTAGTCCTATCAGAAACAAATACAGGGAGTAAAAAAGCATATGCACATAATAACCTTAATACCCGGTGACGGCATCGGACCAGAAGTAGTCGAAGCAACCCGGCGGGTCATCGAAGCAACAGGTGTTGCTGTTACGTGGGATATACACCAAGCTGGTGAATCGGTGATGGCATCGCGGGGAACGCCACTGCCCCATGACGTTATTGAAGCAATTAAAAAAAACCGCGTCGCGCTCAAAGGTCCTATCACCACTCCTGTCGGTCAAGGGTTTCGCAGTGTAAATGTAGCCCTGCGTAAGGAACTTGACCTGTATGCAAACCTGCGCCCCTGTAAATCATATCCCGGTGTCCCCACGCGGTATCAAGACGTGGATCTGGTGATTGTCCGTGAAAACACTGAAGATCTGTATGCAGGCGTTGAGCATATGGTGGGTGAGGATGCTGCTGAAAGCATCAAAATCATTACGCGCAAGGGCTCAGAGCGTATTGTGCGATTTGCGTTCGAGTATGCGCTCCGTGAAGGAAGGCGTAAGGTCACCGCAGTCCACAAGGCAAATATCATGAAATGCACTGATGGGCTGTTCCTCAGCGTTGCCCGGAGCGTTGCCGAACAGTATCCAACCATTGCGTTTGAAGATATGATTGTTGATGCGATGTGCATGAAACTTGTGCAGTCGCCGCACCAGTATGATGTCTTGGTGATGCCTAATCTCTACGGTGATATTGTTTCAGACCTCTGCTCAGGTCTTGTCGGCGGACTGGGGATGGCACCGGGTGCAAATATTGGCGCTGGTATAGCGGTCTTTGAGCCAGTGCACGGCAGTGCGCCCCGGCGAGCCGGGCAGAACATCGCAAACCCCACGGCGACCATGCTGTCAGGTGTCCTGATGCTCAAACATATCGGCGAAACCCAAGCTGCCGCCCGGCTCGAACAGGCGATTGCAGAGGTGCTCAAGGAGGGGAAATCAGTTACCTATGACCTTGGCGGCACCGCAACAACCAGCGGATTTGCCGATGCAGTGATAGCACGGCTCTAAGTACCGCCCCACACCATAAAGGGGTCTATGATAAAGTAAAGGTAACCGGTATCATGTTGCTTTCTTGTCTCTGATGATTTTGTTCTTAAGCCCCTCCTGTCGCAGATCCCGCTCTGCGGGGCAAGGCAGGGGTGCGGGGAGGGCTTTTCTGCCCCCACCCCCCCCCGCTTACTGAAATGGCGGATCGAGGGCAAAAGAATAACGGCCCCCTTTATTTATTGTGGAGGCGTACTAAGCATTACATGTTATTAGGAAACCCTGGCGACTTTTAGGGCCGTAAAAAACAAGGCAGATGAACTCGTATAAACAATGAGGCAGTGCATGAGCGAAACAGATAAAATTACCTCACGAGAGGATACGTACACCCTTCGCAGGAAAGTCTTCTCACTTCTTGAAGAGGCTGTCCTCAACGGCAAGTACAAACCGGGTCAGTGCCTTGTGGAATCAAAGCTTGCGGCAGAGCTTGGCGTGAGTCGTACACCGGTACGGGAGGCACTCACCCAGCTTGAACATGAAGGGCTGGTGCAGTTAATTCCCAACAAGGGTGCCCTGGTTACCGGTATAACCCACAAGGACATTCAGGATATTTACACGATTCGTATGATGATTGAAGGTCTTGCTGCTCGGTGGGCGGCTGAACACATTGAGGAAGAAGAGCTGAAGGAACTGCAGGAAGCGATTGAGCTTGAAGAGTTTTATACGTTAAAAAATGATATTGAACATTTGATCCAGCTCGATTCCCGATTTCACCAGATTATGTACCGGGCATCCAAGAGCAAACCGCTCATGTATATGTTAAGAACCTTTCACCAGTATATTCAACACGCCCGCAGCCTCTCCCTTGAAACGCCCGGTCGCGCCTATAAAGCGCTGCAAGAACACAAACTAATTTTGCAGGCAATTAGGGACCGTGATGGCAAGCGGGCAGAAGAATTGGCTGCGGATCACATTAGTAAGGCAAGCCAGAATCTTTTAAAGATACTCCACCCCGCTCCTGCAGGCTAACAGCGTACTATTTGCGGAACACGCTAAAAAATTTGTCAATCACGGTTTTGTCAAGTTGTGCGACGCGCTCAAGTTCGCCAGCATCGAGCCACACGCCTTCGCATTCAGTGCACTTATCTATCTTCAGTCCACGGTAATCTATTTCTACAAGTTTCATCCCGCATTTTGGGCACTGCATGTAGTGCAGTTCCTTGAGCCGTTTTTTTTCTTCCGCAGCAAGTCTCTGCTGCCGTTCATGTTCGATCTTCTGCAGTCGCTCAAATTCAAGGCGCGCAAAATATTCTTCTTCACGCTCTGTTGGACGCACCGGCATAGGTATCCTCCTTATCGTGATAGCATTTCCTAACGCGGCTGTATTGTACTGAATTTTTTAGGAAAAGCAATCCACTTTTACCATCAGTGTGTTCCCGGTGCTGCAAGGTGCTGCAGGTTTTTTTCAATCAGCATTTTCACGTCAGCCTCAAGGTCTTCTTTGTTTTTTCTCATCACCCCGCTGATGTTAAAAACACCCCTGACATTGAGACCTTGAGCCTTTGCATATTCTGCAACAGCAGCATTCCTTTTTTCCATCGGACCACCTGAGGTGGTAATGATGTAGATATCTTTGCCGCGCAACTCAGGGTGCCGCTGGAGAAAGGTACGAACCGGTGATGAGAGCTTCATAAACCAGATCGGTGAAACAATGATGAGGGGATTGTAGTTGGCAAGATCACGACAAAAAGGTTCCTGCTCATCATCCCGGTTGAAAAACTGATCAAGCGTAATGGTCATGATCCCAATGGATCGTTTTGAAACAATCGGAACATAATCACAAGGGACCCGACTGGCAAGCGCTGCTGCTACCGTCTGCGCTTTCCCCGTGCGTGAATAGTAAATGACCAGTGGCTGTGAGCTGTTGTCCAAGGCAGCTCTGGCATTTTCCGGTGCAGGGGGTTGGGCAAATGAGGTAGCTATGTAGGTAAGCAGGCATACGGTGAACAATACTGCTGAGGTTCGGTTTAGCTGCATAGCGTTCCTCCTCTGGATAACGGGTTAGAAACCTCTGGGCATCAGTGTAGTAGTGGCTTGTTGACTTTTATTGTCTAATTGTTTGAATTATAAAACAAATGCAGCGCATGCGCAAGGCCTGAACACTCATTTTTTCACACATCGCATGCACGACTGATGGCGCCAAGCTGCAGCTTAAAACACTGTGGTAATGCTATAAAATATTTGCCCCGACTGGATTGTCGCCACATCAAGCGACGACAGCGCATGGTACTTCTCAAGGATCGCAGCATAGCAGGCGCAGCCACCCGCAATGATCGCCGCTGCAAGCAGGCATCCGAGAACATACATTGTCTTTTTCATAGCATCCTCCGTGGTTTGTGAAGCTTTCTGGTTTTCTGTTTTGCTTTAAGTATACACTCTGATTTTTACTGTTTGGTGGCAGCGACATTACGTTTTCGTAATCTAACGTCACCTGGTTGAACTGCTTGACACGCTTCAGGAGCTGTTTTAATCTGAGAACACTCTTGACCTTTATCTACGTTGCGCCACAGATTATTTTTGTGAAACCTGCATTGAACGGTATATCAGATGGCGATTCCTACCAATGCATGGAGGCAATGGCGTTGAGCAGACTGATGCGGTACAGGCGGACAGTGATGCCTACCGAGCAAGAGCGAGGACGCTATTTCCTCCATGCAAGCACAGCAACAAAAGCTTAGGTTAGATGAAAGCAGCATGGACAATCATCTCTTTGCCTTCGGGTTAACGCTCTTTGCCGGACTTTCAACCGGGGTTGGCAGCCTGATCGCACTTGTTGCCCGTACCACAAACCGCGGATTTTTGTCGGTCTCGCTAGGTTTTTCAGCAGGGGTTATGATCTATATCTCAATGATTGAAATCTTCCAGAAGGCTCGCGCTGCGCTCGAAGGCTCACTGGGTACCCGTGCAGCAACCGCAGCTACGGTCGCAGGTTTTTTTAGCGGCATGCTACTGATTGCCCTGATTGACCGGCTTATCCCCTCCTATGAAAATCCTCATGAAATGAGAAGTGTTGAGGAAACGGCTGAAACCGAGACCTCGCTTAGCGCTGCACAGAAACTTCAAAGACTGGGGCTTTTTGCAGCAGTTGCAATCGGCATTCACAACTTTCCTGAAGGCCTTGCTACCTTCATGAGTGCGCTCCAAAACCCGGCAACCGGCATTGCCGTTGCAGTGGCGATCGCCATTCATAATATTCCCGAGGGCATTTCTGTTTCGGTGCCGATCTATTTTTCAACCGGCAGCAGACGCAAGGCGTTTTATTATTCGTTCCTCTCCGGCATTGCAGAACCACTGGGCGCTGTTATCGGCTTTACTCTTTTGAAGCCCTTTATCAACGATAGGGTCTTCGGGATTGTCTTTGCCGGCGTCGCGGGCATCATGGTCTTCATCTCCCTTGACCAGCTTCTGCCAACCGCGCGGCAGTACGGCAAACATCATCATGCAGTCTGGGGTCTTGTCGGCGGTATGGCAATCATGGCAGTAAGCCTGCTTTTGTTTTTGTAATGAACAAATCGCAAAGGCTTTTTTAATACGAGATTGCTTCGTTACAGCCTGACCCATAATCCCGGCTAATATTCTTACGTCTCTCCGTTAACTTTCACCTAAACTGAGCGATTCTTTTGTGCAAAATTCAAATCACCCCACACAAGGGCAGGGGCTTGGCGCGGATTCATGCGGTGCGGTTGTTTTACCCAGATGGTAAAACGCACCGCATGCCTCGCAGGCAGGCATGGACGCCTGCCGAGCATGAGCGCAAAGCTCCTGCCCTTGTGTGGCCGTGCCATAATCGCTTAGTTTTGGTTTCATTAAATACTTTTGACCTCATCTGACAAACTCATATGCTATGGTTTCAGATAGGAAACAGAGATTGGGCAAAGTTCTGACGGTGGTAGAGAATGCCCAACAATCCTGCTTTTGGCAGGCGTGCCACACAAATTTATTCTTGATTAAACTTATGGTTTCAAATAAATGTTATCAGCAAAAATCAAAGAGGAGGTAAAATGATGCCAGCCCACACCGACAATATTCTCATCGCAGACATCCTTGAAAAAAACCTCGAAATGCCGGTTGACACCTGGGTGCAGGAGGTGAGGCAACCGCTGATGCCTTTTGTCAGGTTCTTGCAGGCGGCAATAAAAAAAGCAGCACCCGGTCTGAGACAATCCGCGCTCTACAATTCGAGAACAACGCAGCGGCAATGCTTCATGCAGGTTCGCTGGCGGTATATGCATGACAAGCTGCCCCCGATTGCGCAGACAACCATGTCCGCGTTTGTGCGCATCGGCGATTACCAAGAGGAAGGGCCACAGTCGGTATTCTGGGGGTTGAACTGGTGGGGCAACCCAAAGGACGTTATGACGGTTTTCCATCTTTTTGAAAGGATTAAAAATGGATGCCAGCTTTTGCTGCCTGACCGATGCACACGAGGGGCTGGGGTTCAAGGGATTTTTTTGTTGCCCAAAAAATATACGGCTCAACAGGTTCTCAGCCTTGACCATGATATCAAAGAGGAAATTGTCGAAGACCTTGTGCGGCTGACCGAGGCAATGACCAGGGTGCTGGAAGAGATGTGATAGTTGTTTTCTGAAGAAAACTGCCGGGATTATAAAAAAGGTTATATCCATGAGTGCCGATCGTCTCATTCATGAAGGCGCACTGCTTACAGGTCCGCTTTTCAAAGAGCCCATGCGCGTGGAAACGGTGCAAAAGAACGCTAACGGCACATTGACGTGCGGACTTGTAGGCACACAGAGTGCTCTTTTTCGTAAGGTCATTCTGACAGAGGCAGACATTGAACAGCTTGTCATCCACAGTACTGATTTCAGCTACAATGGCGATGGGCGCCTTCTTCATTTAGGACTTCAAGCGTACTTGCTCGGCATCGCTTGGGAATTTGATCCTTATTTTGGTCTCTCTATTTCAAAGGTAGATCCGCTGCCTCATCAGCTCGAGGCTGTCTATGAGCACCTACTTAAGCTCGCACGCGTTCGGTTCCTCTTGGCGGATGACGCCGGAGCTGGGAAAACAATCATGGCAGGTCTGCTCATCCGTGAACTTCAACTGCGCGGTCTATCCGAGCGCATCTTAATCGTCTGCCCGGCAAACCTCTCGTTCCAGTGGCAGCGTGAACTCAAGGAGAAGTTCGACGAAAAGTTCATCGTCCTTAAAGGTGGCGATATCCATGGGCAGTTCGGTGTAAACCAGTGGCTTGAACAGAAGAAGATTATCACATCGCTTGACCTTGCTAAACGGACCGAAATACTGCCCGGTTTACGGCAGGTTCGTTGGGACCTGGTCATTGTTGACGAGGCACACCGCATGTCCTGGACGCCTCCGACACGCAAAACGGCGCGCTATGCACTCGGCGAGCTTTTGCGCGATACTTCAGACCACATCCTGCTGCTAACGGCAACGCCCCATAAGGGCGACCCCGCGAACTTTTCACTGTTCCTGCAACTGCTCGATGCGGATGCCTATGCTGACGTCAGATCCATCCGCGAGGCGATGGAACGCCGCCGAGCGCCTTTCTACCTCCGTCGCACCAAAGAAGCCATGGTCTATTTTCCGGAGCGACGTCCAGACGGCACGTGGGCAGCCGAAAAGATATTCACGAAGCGCATCCCCAAAACCGTGGATTTCCAGATTGACGGTGCGGAATTTGAACTCTATAAGGACATAACCCGATTCGTGAAACACCAAAGCGCCCTGGCTGCCGCACAAGGCGATGACCCACGCGCTCGCGCGGTTGGATTCCTAATGTCTCTCTACCAGCGCAGATTGGCTTCCAGTACGTATGCTATGCGCCACAGCCTTGAAAACCGAGCTCGCAGGCTCGAAGAGGGTTTGAGACGCGCCCAGGAGCTTGCGCGGCTTGCACCGCCCGATCTGCCTGACCCTGATGAGATCGAGGAAATGGAGGAGAAGGAACGCGAGCGACTGGAAGAGATGCTCGAAGCTATCACGCTCGCTGGGAACACCGAACAGGTGCGCGACGAGATTGCCGAACTTCGGCAACTCGCTGAGCAGGCGCAGGCCGTTGAACGTACCGATTCCGAAGCCAAGTTGTCAAAACTTAAGGATCTGCTTCACAGCGAGGGATTCTTTGCAGACCCGGACAAGCGTCTTCTTCTGTTTACCGAGTTTAAGGACACGCTTGATCACCTCGTTGGGAAGCTGAAAGGCTGGGGATTCCGCGTCGGTTGTATCCACGGCGGTATGAAGCCTGGCTCCCGGGATGAACCCGGAACCCGTCTTTATTCAGAACAGCGGTTTCGAGACGGTGAAATTCAGATTCTTGTGGCTACCGAAGCAGCAGGTGAAGGAATCAACCTGCAATGTTGCAATATTCTGTTCAACTATGATATCCCGTGGAACCCAAACCGCCTCGAACAACGTATGGGCCGCATCCATCGGTATGGGCAGCGCAAAGACTGCCTCATTTTCAACTTTGTGGCAACCAACACCATCGAGGGTCGCGTGCTCCAACGGCTGCTGGAGAAGCTCCAAGAAATTCGCGATGCGCTCGAGGACGACGCGGTCTTCAACGTCGTTGGGGAAATCCTGCCAGCGGCTCATGTGGAGCGCATCCTTCGAGATTACTACGCCGGCAAACTGGGTGACGCCGACCTTGAGGAACGACTGCTTGAAAACGTGGATGAGCGTCGCTTCCGCGCCATCTGCCAAAATGCTTTGGAAGGCTTGGCAGCCAAAAAGCTCAACCTGGAGATGCTCATCGAACGCCGGGCACGAGCGCAGGAATGCCGGGTGGTGCCGGAAACCATCGCCCGCTTCATCCATGAAGCTGCCCAGTATGTTCCCTTAAAGCTCAAAGTCTTCGGGAACATGCCGCATACCTTCGAGCCTGACCGCACGCCGCAGGCTCTGCGCGAGTACGAGTGCTCTCACGACTGGCGATTGCCCCCTTTGGCGGCTAAATACCCACGCTGTTCTACTGACCGCGATACTGCTGAGAAAAATAATTTGGAATGGGTCACGCCCGGACATCCCCTCTTTGAGGCTATGCGTCGGCACACCTGCGCCAAAGCTGCTGATGCCTTCAGCAAGGGGGCTTGCTTCTACTCCCTTCAGCACAACGAGCCTTCGCGAATTGATTTTTACCGCGCCCGAGTCGTGGATGGTCGCGGGCATGTTGTCCACGAACAGCTCTTTGCCGTAGAAATCAGCGCCGCAAACGAGCCTCGTCTGCAGGTCCCTCATGTGCTCAACAATTTCACTCCTGCCCAGACGCCTGAGGAGCTTCCCACGGTTGCCTTGCAGCCTGAAGCCATGGCGTGGCTCCACATGAACGCCCTCCAGCCTTTTTTGGAGGAGACCCGCAACGAGCGACTCGCAGAGATCGCGCGGATTGCCGAGCATGTGGAACTGTCGCTTACCGAACTTCTGCAACGGGCGGACGAAGAGATCGGCAAGGCGCAGGAGGCAAAAGACCGCGGCGAGCAGGGTGCCGAAGGGCGCCTTGCCCAGGCGGAAAACCGGCATGCCGAGCTTCTTGCACGCAGGGAACGCCGCAGGAAGGAACTTGAACAGGAGAAATCCCTGACGCTGCAGGCTGTTGAGCGCATCACCAGCGTCCTTGTCCTGCCACATCCGGAACAACAGTCGCCAGAGGTCAGACGTCTGCAGCCAAATGCCGAGACTGAGGCAGTTGCCATGCGGGTGGTCATGGAATACGAGAAGTCTCAAGGTCGCCAGGTTTACGATGTTCACGAAAAGAATCTGGGTTATGATATTACGAGCTTGGACTTAAACTCAGGCGAACTACGTCTGATCGAGGTCAAGGGGCTGGCTGAAACAAGCGGAACGATTCTGCTGACGCCCAACGAGCGCCGTGTTGCCGAAGACCGGCGCGACTGCTACTGGCTCTACGTGGTCACCAACTGTGCGACGCAGCCTACCCTTCAGGAGCCTATCAAAGACCCGGCTCGCTTTCCTTGGCATGAAGTTAAGAAGGTACAGCATTATTGGCTGGAAGTGAACGCTATGACCCAACCGATGAAGCTCTGGGAAAAATCGTTGGAATACGGAACTCACCGCAAGGGCACCGAGGACGCGGGGAGGGGCGCCCCATGACATCAAAAATGATCAAACCGAAACCTTCCACAGAAACATCCTACGGCATAATTTTGAGTGACATTGCTTCGATGATATTTGCTGCACGGCATACTGCGGCTCGGTCAGTGAACTGCGTCATGACTGCCACTTATTGGCTGATCGGAAGGCGGATTGTAGAGTTTGAACAAAAAGGGGAAACACGTGCGGCGTATGGTATTGCATTACTCAAACGGTTATCTGAGGATTTGTCGAAACAATTTGGACAGGGGTTCGGCGTTGACAATCTCCAGCGGTTTCGTGCTTTCTATCTATCACATAGAAACCTTGAAATCTACGCGACGGTGTCGCGTACATCGGCTGATGGCGACCTGCCGCAGAATTACGCAACGCTGTCGCGTAAATTCTGCCTTTCTTCGACAAACCGAGCAGATAAGATTTTGCAGACACCGTCTGCAGAATCCCGGCAGGGTGCAATCGAGCTCTTCCTGAAAAGTGCATCTCGCCATTTTCCACTCCCCTGGTCTGCCTATGTCCGGCTGCTCGCAGTAAAAAATGAATGCGCACGGCGATTCTACGAGTCAGAAGCTCTTCGCGGAGGCTGGTCGGTGCGGCAACTCGATCGGCAGATCAACAGCCAGTTCTACGAACGCACTGCGCTTTCCAAAAACAGGTACGCCATGCTTGCCAAAGGGCAGATGGCTCTACCAGAAGACCGAATCAGCCCCGAAGAAGAGATCAAGGATCCATACGTGCTGGAGTTTCTCGATCTCAGGGACGAATACTCTGAAACCGACTTGGAAGAAGCCCTGATACGGCGGCTGGAGACCTTTCTTCTGGAACTGGGCGGCGATTTCTGTTTTGTCGGTCGCCAGAAACGACTGCGCATCGGAGAGGAGTGGTATCGCGTAGATCTTGTCTTCTTCCATCGCCGCCTGCGGTGTCTCGTGATTGTTGATTTGAAAATCGGCAAGTTCACCCATGCCGATGCCGGACAGATGCATCTCTATCTCAACTACGCCGAGGAACACTGGACCCGTGAAGGCGAAAATCCGCCTGTAGGACTCATCCTTTGTGCTCAGAAAGACGAGGCAGTAGCGCGTTATGCCCTCGACCGGCTTCCCAACAAAGTGCTGGCCGCCGAGTATCACACAGCCTTGCCGGATGAGGAGGAACTGGCTGCGGAGATAGAAAGGGCACAAGCGGCGTTGGAACAACGCAAAAAAATACATTGCAAGAAAACGGTAAAAAAACACGGATATGATTCCAAAAGAATGTAAAACTGTAAGATATAATAGCGTTGTTTACATTTTCGGGGTATCACAACAAAAAGAGTTATAGCACAGGAGGATACCCCGATGGTGATTCACAAGAAGACACGATTGACCCCGGTTCAGCGACAGGAGATT
>Ga0272448_1000353_pt1 | contig 71167 bp, 58 predicted proteins | sample YNPCB0191_FD_202220 | JGI IMG/M metagenome (GOLD analysis project Ga0272448, IMG submission 202220) | Hot spring sediment microbial communities from Yellowstone National Park, WY, United States - YNP-CB-019-1 | ecosystem: Environmental > Aquatic > Thermal springs > Hot (42-90C) > Sediment...
TTGCGCGGAAAGCGCTGGGTCTTCCCCTGCCCATGAGGTTCACCTCCTGGATGGTATGGGACCGTCGGGCGTTCCCGACGCTCCGGTGAGTTGATAGAAGAGCCGCGCGACAGCGGCACGCAAGCGGATGCGACCATTGTTGTTATCGAGGATGTAGTGGGCCTTCCTCCGCTTTTCCTCCAGCGGACGCTGAAGGGCCTCGCGTCGGCGGATTTCCGCGAGGCTCCATCCTCGTGCCGAGCGCGCGCGTTCGGCGCGTCGTCGCTGCGACGCGTGCACGAACACGATGGCATCGCAATGGCGATCGAGGGCGCTCTCGACGAGAAGCGGCGCATCTATGACCACCATGGGCCATCTCGACTCCCTTGCCGCCTCGCGGAGTATAGAGCGTATCTTTCGGATCACAGGCGGGTGCACCACACTGACCAGCGCTGCGAGCGCATCCAGGTCGCGGAAAACTATCCTGGCGATGCGCCTGCGGTCCGGCGAGCCGGAATGGTCGAACACGTCTTCCCCCCACCTCTCGCGCAGGGCCCGTCGAACCCGGGGCAGGTCCAGGGCCTCGTGGGCCAGACGGTCGGCATCTACCACCATCGCTCCGAGGCGCCCCAGGATCGCGGCCACGGTGCTCTTGCCCGACGAGACGCCACCGGTGAGGCCGACCACGACGGGCCGGCGCGAACGGCGGGCACGCACGAGAGAGGGGCAAACGCTGGCCGCTCGCGCCCTTTCTTCACCGACCAGCGAAGCCGCTCGACCCGCCCGTGCCTCTCCGTGCCACGGCGTCGCCTGCCGCGACATGACTACTTCGACTCCATCCAATTCCTGCCGATGGCAATGTTCACCTTCACCGGCACGCTCATGTGCAGAGCGCCGGTCATCTCGGCCGCCACGGTCTCCCTGACCGCCTCGATCTCTTCCGGCGGAAGTTCGAGGAGGAGTTCGTCGTGGATCTGAAGTATCATGCGTGCCCGCAACCGCTGACTCTTGAATCGGTCGCTGATGCGGATCATGGCGATCTTGATCATGTCCGCCGCGGTTCCCTGTATGACGGCGTTGACGGCAGCGCGCTCGGCGAACTGGCGGACGGCGTGGTTCGAGTCGCTCAGGCCGGGCAGCCGGCGACGACGACCGCAAAGGGTGCGCACGAATCCGTCGCGGTGCGCCCTTGCGATCGTTTCGGAGATGAACTCCCTCACCCCTGGATATCGGCTGAAATAGGCCTCGATAAACCTCTCGGCCTCCTCGGTGGATATGCGCAGGTCGCGCGCGAGACCGCGAGGCGTCAACCCGTATATGATGCCGAAGTTCACCGTCTTTGCCGCGCGCCGCATCTCTGGCGTCACTGCTTCCTGGGCAACGTTGTGGATCTGCGCTGCGACGACTCGATGTATATCCTGGTCGTGCTCGAACGCCTCCCGCAGGGCGCGGTCGCCCGACACATGTGCGAGTATGCGCAACTCTATCTGCGAGTAGTCGGCTGAGAGGAAGACCCAGCCGGGTTCCCCGGGCACGAAGGCGGCACGGATCCGCTCGCCGATCTCGGTGCGGACCGGGATGTTTTGCAGGTTCGGCTCGCTGCTGCTCAATCGCCCGGTCGAGGTCGCCGTCTGCTGGAACGAGGTGTGGATTCTCCCCGTCTCCGGAAGGACCATCAACGGCAACGCATCTACATAGGTGGACTTGAGTTTGCTCAGTTGGCGATATTCGAGGACCAGACCAGGAAGTGGATGCCTGGACGCCAATTCCTCGAGCACCTCGCTGTCCGTCGAGGCGCCAGTCCTGGTCCGTCGAATCCGTGGCAGGCCGAGTTTGTCGAAGAGGATAGCGGCGAGTTGGCGGGGAGAGTTTACGTTGAACTCCTGACCCGCCTCCGCGTAGATCCGCCTCTCCAACTCGGCGAGTTTCTCACCCAGCCAGGCCGACATCTCGCCGAGCCTTCCGGGATCGAAGCCTATGCCGTGGTGCTCCATCTCCGCAAGGACCGAGGCCAGCGGTAATTCGATCTCCTCGAAGAGTCGGAGGAGGTCCGGTTCAGCGCGGAGGTCCTCCTCGAGCCTGTGGCTCAACCTGAGGGTCACGTCGGCGTCGGCACAGGCATAATCCTTCACCCGCTCTATCGGGACGAGGTCCATGGTGATCTGTTTGCTGCCCTTGCCGATGAGGTCGGTTATGGGTGTCATGTGGTGGCCGAGATAGTCCGCCGCAAGCGAGTCGAGCGAATAACTGTGTCGCTCGGCGTCCAGGACGTAAGCGGCGAGCATCGTGTCGAATGCGACGCCCCGGAGTTCGATGCCGTAGTTGCGAAGGACAACCATATCGTACTTTATGTTCTGACCGACCTTTTGCACGTCGGAGTCGGTCAGGATGGGGCGAAGCGCATCGAGGACCGCCGCTTCGTCAAGTGTGGTCTCCCCGAGAGGGCCGCGGACGGGCACGTACCAGGCCTCCCTCTCCTTCCAGGAGAACGAGAGTCCCACGATCCTGGCCACCCTCGGCGACGAACTGGTGGTCTCGAGGTCCATTGCGAACCGGCGCACCTCGCGAAGGCGAGAGAGGAAACTCTCGAACGACCCGGGCGTGTTCACGAGGATGTACTCAGCCTTCTCCTCGCTCGGGGTGCGGGGAAGGTCCTCGAGGAACTGATGGAAACTGAGTTTCTCGTAGATGGGAGCGAGTTTATCGGGGTCGGGTGGGCGCAGTCGGCATCGCTCCAGATCCAGTTCGACGGGAGCGTGCGTGTCAATCCTGACGAGGTCTCTGCTCAGTCGTGCGAGATGGGCGTTCTGGGCAAGCCTGGCGCCGAGAGAGGGTGGTTCAATCTCACCGGCACGAGCCAAAACCTCATCGAGCGAGCCGTATTTGCGGATCAGGCGCAGCGCAGTCTTGGGGCCGACGCCCGGAACCCCGGGCACATTATCGGTCGGGTCGCCGGCCAGCGCCATCACATCTATCACCTGGGCGGGCTCGATGCCGTCCCGCTCTCGCAGTGTCGCCGCGCTGGTGAGTTCTCCCTTGCGGGTGTCGAGTATCGCGACATGGTCGTCCAGCAACTGAGCAGTGTCCTTGTCGCCGGTGACAAGGACGACATCGAGGCCCTTTTCTCGGGCCTGGCGCGCCAGAGTCCCAAGGATATCATCGGCCTCGTAGCCCTCGGCCGCGTAGATGGGGATGCCCATCGCCCTCAGGACCTCCTCCGTCATGGGTATCTGCAAGCGGAACTCCTCGGGCGGCACCGGACGATTGGCCTTGTACTGGTCGAACCGCTGGTGCCGGAACGTGGGCCCCGGTCGGTCGAATGCCACTGCGAGGTAATCGGGGCGGTGCTCGTTGATGAGTTTCCTGAGCATCGCGGTGAAGCCGAAGACCGCGTTCGAGGGGCGCCCGTCACGGGTGGTGAGACCCCTGATTGCGAAGAAGGCACGGTAGAGATGGGAGTGACCATCTATGATGTACAACCTTTCAGGCATTCACGCCGCCAGCCAGAGAGACAAGTCGGGGGAGAAGGTTCGACGCTACCATTGGCTCAACCGGAGCACGACGCCGCGTTCCCTGGACAGCGTCTTTAGGCGCGGAGTCGCTTGCCGGACGGTATCCTTCGAGTCCTACGGGCTCGCTTCAACACGGAAAAGGAAGTCCAAAGTATTGGATCGACGTCGGACCGGCAGAACAGGCTCGGCGACCAGGCATGCCCCCTTCTCCGATGCAGCCACACCCGGACTGAGACGGACGCTCGATGTGGTAGCAAACGGTGAGCAGCAGGGGAAAAACGTCTATCGGCTCGTCGCCTCCTGAGCCTTCATCCTATATGATACCATCCCTGCACGGCGTGTCAAGTGAAAATACGGCCTCAGCGGGCCGGGCGGCCGGACAACCCGAGCATCCTCTCTATGGAGCGCCGCGCCGCGCTGCACACGGGATCGGGCACCGTCACCCGGTATCTCATCTCCTCCAGGGCCCACACCATCTTCTCCAGCGTGTTCAATTTCATGTTGGGGCAATCAGCGAACGGGGAGGCCTCGTAGAACCGCTTCTCAGGGTTTTCCTTCCTCAGGCGATGAAGTATGCCTGCCTCGGTGCCGATTATGAACTCCTCGGCATCAGACTCCCGGCAATACCTGATGATGCCCGAGGTGCTCGCGACATGATCGGCCATGGAGACCACGTCGGAGGGGCATTCGGGGTGGACGACCACTTGCGCCCGCGGGTGCTCCGCCTTGGCCTTCTGGACGAACGGTGCGATTATCCGGTGATGCGTTGGACAGTAGCCGGGCCAGAGTATGACGCTGCGCCCCGCCTTTCGTGAAGCGTACTCGCCCAGACTGCGGTCGGGCACGAAGATGATCTCGCGGTTGGGAGGCAGGCTCCGGAGGACCTCGACGGCGTTCGCCGAGGTGCAGCAGATGTCGCTCTCGGCCTTGACCTCGGCGCTGCTATTGACGTAGCAGACGACGACCGCGTCCGGGTGGCGGTGCTTCAATTCCCTGAGTTCGCGCGCGCTGATCATGTTGGCCATCGGGCACGTGGCGCGAAGGTCAGGCACTACGACCACCTTCCCGGGACACAGGATGGCCGCCGTCTCGGCCATGAAATCCACGCCGCAAAAGAGGATGACCTCTGCAGAGGTCCCGGCGGCCTGTCGAGCGAGCCCCAGCGAATCGCCCACAAAGTCGGCCACGTCCTGAACCTCGCCCCGCTGATAATTGTGGGCCAGGATCACCGCATTGCGCTCGGCCTTCAGTTGTCGAAGTCGCTCGACCAGGTCACCGGCCACGGCAACATCTTCTCCTGTCATACGGGGGTCCGACTCAGGATTGCAGGCCGAGTCCGAGGACCCTGTCGGCGTTCCGCCAGGTGATCTTCTCGTAAGCCTCTTCGGAGATGAGCCTACCCGCGCGGAGTTTCTCGAAATAGTCCACTATGGGCAATTCCTGGGGGACGTTGGCGATGTCGGTGCCCCAGCACAGGCGGTCCTGAAACTCTTCCATGAACGCGCATCCGAATTCGGGGTCGCGACTTATGGCGTTGAAGCCACTGCCCGCGGAGAGGTCACCATAAAGGTTCGGGTAGCGACGCATGAGTTCCACGACGCGGCCGGGCTTGACCGGCCCCCTGGGATAAGGGACCCGACTCCCGTTCTGGATGACGTCCGTGCCGATCTCTGCCCAGAACGGCTGGGAATGGGCCAGAAATACGAGCCCGGGGAACGCTGCGAGGACTTTCTCCAGCCTGGGCAGCCCGACCTCGTCAAAGCAACCGTAGTAACTGCCGATCTGGGGCGCAATGTGGAAGGTCAGCGGAAGCCCGACCTCCTCGACCTGTGCGAAGAAATTCATGTTGAGCGGGTCGTCGAAGGGCAGGTTGGGGATGTATTCGCCCACCCCCTTGCAACCCATCTCCTTGTAAGCACGAAGCAACGGGCGAAAATTGGCGCGCGTGTCGTTGGTCAAGTACCGAGGGTCGAGCGAGCAGAAGGGTATGAGCCTGTCTGGATGTTCGCGGCATATGCCGATAACCTCCTCGGGAGCCACGATCGTGTAGCGCCATTCCGGGCTGACCACGCACATGACGACCGCGCGGTCTATGTGCGCGTCGTCCATCATCTTCAGGAGTTCGTCGGGCGTGGGATAGCGGCTGCCGTTCGGACGGCTGAGACCCGGATGTCGCGGTCTGCACGCGTGAACGTGAATGTCTATCAGCACCTCTCGACTCCCTGTCTGTGGACCGTAGCGTTTCGCTCCTCCGTGGGTCCGGGATCGAACTCCACCTCCAGCCCATCGTAAGCGAGACGGACTCCGTCCGGCAAGGTTGCCTCGACCGCCGCATGCTCCACATCGTGGGTCAGGTGCGTTATCCAGGCCCGTCGCGGATGTAACCGCGCCACGACGTCGAGCGCCTCGGAGATGCAAAAGTGCGTCGGTTGAGGCCTGGGGCGAAGGCCGTCTATCACGAGGACTTCCAGCCCATCGAGAAGCGGCCAGGAACTGGGAGGGATGCCATTGCAGTCGGTCAGGTATGCCATCGAGCCTATGCGATACCCGAGGACGGGACGCCCTCCGTGCACCAGTGGAACGGGTATCACCTCGACCCCGCAGATGAGGGTCGGACCTTCGATGACGTGGAGTTCGATCCTGGGTATGCCCCAGCCGAGTTCGAAGCGAACATCGCTGAAGATATACCCATAATGCTGACGGATGAAAGACATCGTACGCGCGTCCCCATACGCTGGAACCGGTCGCCGCCTCCGCGCCGAAAAGGATCTGAGGTCGTCTATGCCATGAAGGTGATCCGCGTGGGAATGCGTGTAGAGAACTGCATCCACTTCCCTTATGCCATGGCGCAGCGCCTGAGCACGCAAATCGGTGGAAGTGTCGATCAGGAACGACGTGTCCTCTATCCTGACCAGGGCCGAGGCGCGGGTTCGCTTGTTGCGGGGATCCGGCGAGCGACAGACGGCGCAGTCGCAGCCGATCATCGGGACGCCATACGAGGTGCCCGAACCGAGTATCAAGAGCGACGCACGACGGTTGCCCATGAGCGAGATGACCCTCCACGGACGAGGCATCGGCGACGACCCGCAACATAGCGACGCGGGCTTGGATTTGCAACACTGCGTTGACCCCCGGCGCGTCCGCTGCTAGAATCCGTCGCCGATTTCCCACATGCAGAAGAAGCGCGAGAATGAACGACACCAGCCCGACTCTCCTCTTCGGTTACATGGTGAACTCATCGGACCGCATCAGGCCAGGGGTGCTGGGGCCCTTCCTCATGCAGGCCGCCCGGCTCCACCAGGAAATGGGCGTGCCGTGCACGTTCTTCATTCGCGGAGAACTCATCACACCCTACCTGGCGGATTTCCAGCGCCTCCGGGACACCTGCGGAGAACTGGCAGACCTCCAGCAGTGCACCTGGTCAGGCGTTCCGCTGAAGACGGTCTGTCAGGAGAACCATGCCGGCACGCGCGTGTTCGAGGCACCGCCGCCGGAAGTGGCGCTCGACGAGGTCGCACGCACCTCCGACGAAATGGAGCGGCTGCTCGGCGTCAGGCCAATTGGCCTTGCGGGTCCCCTGGGTTACTATCGCGGGCTTTCGGACCGGCCTGACTTGCTCTACCGACTTTCCGCCATCGGTATAAGGCTCCTGAGGACTTACACCCGCAATGCGCGAGACTGGAGCCCTGTGCCCTTCGAGGTCCAACCGTTCACCTACGAGGCCCAGGGGTACGCCGACATGCTCGAGATCCCTGGTCAGGGAGAGACCGCGATAGAGGAGTGCGAGGAGGCCCTGCGGCGCAACCCGCAACGATACCTCCGGCACGTGAAAAGAGACCTGGATTACGTGGCGGCCAAGGGTCTTGTGTGGAGCGCCGTCCAGCACGACTGGTGCACAATCCTGGACGACCCCGAGATGCACATCACGCGCGCCGTCCTGGTGTACGCTCGAGAGCGAGGATTCCGATTCCTCACGCACCGGGCTTTCTTCGAGGAACGCATCCGCTCCTGACCGGTGCGCGCGGCTCATCCACCATCACGACCCGGCGCGAGGCCCCTCCGCGGCGCGCGGGCGGATGCCGGTCAGCCGCGCCAGCCCATCGTGCAGGAGACCGTTCGAGGTCAGGACATCCAACCGGCCGCCCGCGCGGGCAGCCACGGTCACGGAGCCCTGCGCCTCGCGGACCAGAAGCACGCCGGCGGCGACGTCCCACGGCCAGATCCCGTATTCGAAAAACGCATCGAGTCTCCCGCACGCCACGTACGCGATCTCCAGAGCCGCGGAACCCAGCGACCGGATCTTGTCAACCGTAGTCGCCAGCGACAGGGCCGTCTCGGCGTTCATGCGCATAAACTCCTCCTTGGGGCTGTATGCGACGCCGATCACTGCCCGCGAGAGTTGGGCGACACCGCTCACCTGGAGTTTCTGGTCGCCGAGTCGGGCCCCGCTCCCCTTCTCCGCAATGAAAAGTTCATCGCGACATGGGTCGAATACGACCCCCACCAGTTCCTCCCCGCGGCAGCGGACGGCGATGCTCGTCGTCCAGAATGGGATGCGGCGAAAATAGTTGTAGGTCCCGTCGAGCGGGTCAATGACCCACTCGTACTCGCCGCCCTGCCCGATGCGGCCACATTCCTCGGAGAGGATCGAGTGAGCGGGAAATGCCTTCCGGATGACCGAGACGATCGCCTCCTCCGCCTTCCGGTCCATGGAGAGTTTCACGTCATGCGCAACCCGTCGTTCGACATCCAGAGGCCGGGACATCCCGTCCATCAATATCTTTCCGGCCTTCCGTGCCGCCTCTATCGCGACCTCCAGAACGCATGTCATCGCGGGCCGACCTCCATCAGGATTTCCGAACGGATGCTCGATTCTACCACTCCCGGCCGGATGCGCAACCGGAGGATGCCAGCGTCCCCTGCACCTCGCAAGGTTCGCCAGGCACCGCCTTGCACAATGGGAGTTGCACGGTTTAGACTGTGTCCATGGACGGGTCCTATCAGGGAGGCGCATGAGCGTGGAAGCGAAGCCGCCGGCAACCTCGGCGCCTGATGCGGCTCCGAGGGCGGAGGATGTCAAGGCCGTCGAGCAACTGGTGAAGGCCAAGCGGCTCCTGCTCCGGGAGATCCATCGCACTATCGTGGGGCAGGACGCGGTTGTCGAACAGATTCTCATAGCGATGTTCTGCCGCGGGCATTGCCTCATCGTGGGTGTTCCGGGACTGGCGAAGACTTTGATGGTGCGCACCATCTCGAAACTGTTCACGCTGCAGTTCAGCCGGATCCAGTTCACACCGGACCTGATGCCGAGCGACATCACCGGAACGGAGATCATCGAGGAGGATACCGCGACCGGCAAGCGGCATTTCCGGTTCGTGAAAGGCCCGATCTTCGCCAACATCGTGCTCGCCGACGAGATAAACCGGACGCCACCGAAGACGCAGTCGGCGCTGCTGCAGGCGATGCAGGAATATCGGGTCACTTCGGCCGGCCGCGACTATCCGCTGGAACTGCCGTTCTTCGTGCTGGCGACACAGAATCCCATCGAGCAGGAGGGGACTTATCCGCTTCCCGAGGCGCAACTCGACCGCTTCATGTTCATGGTAAATATCGGCTACCCGACGCTGGAGGAGGAGAGGGAAATAGTGAAGAGCACGACGCGAGAGGAACTTCCGGAGCCGCGTCCGGTTCTCCGGGGTTCGGACGTCCTCGCGATCCAGAACATCGTGCGTCGCGTGCCAGTCAGCGATCACGTCATCAACTACGCGATCCACCTCACCCGGGCCACGCGGCCGGAGTCGCCCGAGGCGCCGCAATTCGTCCGCGACTGGCTCACCTGGGGTGCCGGCCCGCGCGCTGCGCAGTATCTCGTGCTCGGCGCCAAGGCCCGTGCTATAATGGAAGGTCGCTACAACGTCTCCTGCAAGGACGTCCGCAGTGTGGCAGCCCCGGTGCTCCGCCATCGGATATTCACCAACTTCAACGCAGATGCCGAAGGCGTAACACCGGACCACATCATCGAGCGACTGCTGGAGTCTGTACCCGAACCGCCGGCGGAGGAGTACGCCTAGCCGCCGCCTATTGGGTCGGGTCCGTCGCCAGAGGTTATCCTGATCCGATGCCGGCCAATCTGACCCCGGAATATTACAGAGCAGAGAGAGAGTATCGGGCAGCGCGCACGCTCGAGGAAAAGATAGCGTGCCTGGAGACCATGCTGCGGGTCATCCCGAAGCACAAGGGGACCGACCACATGCAAGGGGATCTCCGGCGGAAACTGGCCAGGCTGCGCCAGGAGATGGAGCGCGAATCGCGACGGGCCGGGAAGCGTGCTGCCGCAGTGAAGGTCGAGAAGGAGGGCGCCGGTCAGGTGGCCCTCGTGGGCCCGCCAAACGCGGGAAAGTCGCAACTCCTCAAGGCGCTCACGAACGCCTCCCCGCTCGTCGCCGATTATCCGTTCACAACCAAGTTGCCCCAGCCCGGCATGACCGTGTTCGAGGACGTCCAGATACAACTCGTGGATACGCCACCGGTCACATCGGAGTTCATGGAACCGTGGCTACCCGACATCGTGCGCCGGGCCGACGCAGCGTTGATCGTGGCGGACCTGGGGAGCGACGAGGTACTCGACGGACTGGGGGCCGTTCTGTCGCGGCTCCAGGGCGTGCGTGTCGAACTCGTCCGCGAGCCTGCCGGATCACCCTGCGAGCCCGGCAGGACCTACCGGCGCGCGGCCATCGTGGCCAACAAGTTCGACGCGCCAGGCGCGCAGGCGCGGCTCGAGATACTCCGTGAATTCTACGCCGAACGATTCGATATCTGGCCCGTGTCGGCCCTGACAGGCCTGAACCTCGACAACCTCAGAGCGCAGATATTCCGACTCCTCAAGGTCATCAGGGTCTATACAAAGGAGCCAGGCATGAAGCCGGACCTCGACGTGCCCTATACCGTGCCAGAGGGAACCACTGTGCTGGACCTGGCGATCCGCGTGCACAAGGAGTTCGCAGAGACCTTGCGCTCCGCACGCGTCTGGGGCAGCGGAAAGTACGAGGGCATCTACGTCAAGCGCGACCACGTCCTGCGCGACAGGGATATCGTCGAACTCCACGAGTGAGGTGGACGCCCCCTGCCGGGGACGAGCCTCCGGCTATTTGGCCGCTTCGGCCCGGCGAACATCCACCCTGCCGCTGGAGGGGTCGTACACGAACTCCATTCCGGGCGGGGCCTCGGGCAGCGTGCCGATATCCGCCTTGAGCTCCTCCAGATCGCGCGGCGGCCGTTCGTGCATTGCCTTGAACGACTCGATGGCCTGCTGGATGCTCAGCAGCGCGGTGGTCTCCCGGGCCTGTCCAGGCGCGCGCACAACGGTCGCAAGATAACTTCCGCGTTCGGCCTCCGCCTTTCCCTCGCTCGCGCCACCCTGACTCCGCGAGGTGGCGCGTGGCAAGAACCTTCCGATGAGCGGCCTCAATTTCCCGCGGAAGACCGTGAACGCTGCGACGGCGCCCGCGACGAGGATGATGAGGAGGATCAGTCCGACGAGCGTTCCGAGGCGTCCCGACCCCCTTCGCCGGCGGCCAGATGGAGCCGGTGCCGGGGCCTCGACCATGGTCTCGACGCGTTTGCCGCTACCCAGATGGGTGCCGCACTCAACACAGAAGATGGCCCCCCTCTGTATCTCGCTGCCACAGTTGGGGCAATGTGCGCTAGCATAGCCGAAACCGGATGTGTCCCCTGCGCTCACACGCGCCGCTGCAGGCACCTCGAGTTCGAACTCCTCCTCGTCGGGGGCAGGGGATGATGCCGCCGGGACCGGCACGGCGCTTCCGCACGCGGGACATTTCACCTGTTTTCCCGCGGCGCTTGCAGGAACCGAAAGCGAACGCCCACAGGAGCACTTCAGGGTTATCTTTCCGCCGGCCCCCTGACTGTCGGCGGCTGCCGGCGGGCGGGCCTGCGCCGGTTTAGATCCGGGTTGCGGACCGGGTCCAGCAGGTAGGTCGAAGATCTTGCCGCATCCGGGGCATTTCCCTTTCTTTCCGGCCATCCCGTCGGGCACCCGAAGAACGCGCCCGCAAGAACATCGGTACTCCATCGGTCATCCTTGCCAATGCAGAATAACAGCCTTGCCCGAACGGATCTGGGGTCGTCGGGCAAGGCTGTTGCAGATGGCGACCCCGACGGGACTCGAACCCGCAACATCCAGATCGACAATCTGGCACTCTAACCAATTGAGCTACGGGGCCGACATGCTCCATGAAAAACGCCGCTGGAGGCCCTATCGCAGGGACGCCACGAACATCGCGGCACTCCAGATTTCAGCCTGGGCGATGGCGGACTCGAACCACCAACCTCTTGCTTGTAAGGCAAGCGCTCTGGCCGGTTGAGCTAATCGCCCTTCCAGATTGATAGTTATCACAATCCGCCGAGCCTGTCAACTTTTCCGCGTTCACTGCGGACCTGGTCTTTGAGGACGACGGTCGCATCATGCACCAGACCAGCGGCGGCGCTTCCTTCCCCTGCGGACCTTCTTCGGCTTCCAGTCGGCTATTGGTGCCATGCCGAGCCGACGCTGTATTTCGACAATGCGGTCGCGCAACGCCGCCGCCCTCTCGAAATCCAGACGTTCCGCAGCCTCGTGCATCTCGGCCTCGAGGTCGCGGATCAGTTCATGGGTGACGTATTCCTCTTCCGCCTCTCCCACCGCGATACGCGCTGCGGACGCCGACGCAATCTCTCGCTCGATGCCCGCCCGGATGGCCTTCCGGATCGTCTCGGGCCGTATCCCGTGCTCCTCGTTGTAACGCGTCTGTATCTCGCGACGACGGCGGGTCTCCTCTATCGCGCGCTTCATGGCATCGGTAACCTGATCGGCGTAGAGGATGACCTCGGCGTTCACGTTCCTGGCCGTGCGGCCGATGGTCTGGATGAGAGAAGTGGCGGATCTCAGGAACCCCTCCTTGTCGGCGTCGAGTATGGCGACCAGCGACACCTCGGGCAGGTCGAGTCCCTCGCGCAACAGGTTGACTCCGACGATCACGTCGAAGTTGCCGCGCCTGAGGTCGTTCAGAACCTCGACGCGGTCTATGGTCTCTATCTCGCTGTGCAGATATGTGACCCTGATGCCCGATTCGGCGAGGTAGGCGCTCAACTCCTCCGCCATGCGCTTGGTGAGGGTCGTTACGAGCACCCGGTCGCCCATGCGTATGCGGCGATCTATCTCTCGCTTCAGGTCCGCTATCTGCGTGGCGGCAGGCCGGACGTGGATAATCGGGTCCACGAGGCCAGTTGGCCGTATGATCTGCTCCACGACCTCTCCGTGGCACTTCTCGAGTTCGTATGGCCCCGGCGTCGCGGAGACGAAGAGGACCTGGTTGATGCTCTCCTCCCATTCCTCGAAACGCATGGGGCGGTTGTCCAGGGCCGAGCGAAGCCGGAAGCCGTGCTCGATGAGCGTGGTCTTGCGCGTAAGGTCGTGCTTGTACATGCCCTGGAGTTGTGGGATGGTCGCGTGCGACTCGTCCACGATCATGAAGAAGTCGTCGGGAAAATAATCAATTAGCGTGTACGGACGGGATCCCGGGGGACGACCGGAGAGCGGGCGCGAGTAGTTCTCGATTCCGGGGCAATAGCCGACCTCGCGAAGGAGTTCGATGTCGTACCGGGTCCGGGCTTCGAGGCGCTGCGCCTCGAGTAGTTTGCCCTCGGACCGGAGTTCGCCAAGGCGCTCCTCCAGTTCGGCCTCGATCCGGGCAATGCCGTCGGCGAGGCGGTCCTCGGGCAAAACGAAGTGGCGCGCGGGGAGCACTATCAGTTCGTCCCGCTCCTCGATGATGTCGTTGGTCAGGGGATGCACGACGCGAATCGTTTCTATTTCGTCGCCGAACATCTCGATGCGGAACACCCGGTCCTCGTACGTGGGATACACCTCGATCACATCGCCGCGCACGCGAACGTTTCCGCGACCGAACGGGCTCTCCTTGCGCTCGTATTGTATGTCCACGAGGCGGCGGAGGATGTGGTCGCGATCGAAGCGGGCGCCGACTCGCAACCTGAGAAACATGCGCTGATACTCCTCCGGCGATCCGAGGCCGTATATGCACGAGACGCTGGCGACGATGATCACATCGCGACGGGTGAGGAGAAGGCTTGTGGCCTGTAGCCGCAGGCGGTCAATGTCCTCGTTGATCGAAGCATCCTTCTCGATGTAGATGTCGCGCTGTGGTATGTAGGCCTCGGGCTGATAGTAATCGTAATAACTCACAAAATAGCCGACTGCGTTCCGGGGGAAGAACTCCTTGAACTCGCTGTAGAGTTGAGCAGCGAGGGTCTTGTTGTGAGAGATGACGAGCGTCGGCCGCTGGAGCGCCGCGATGACGTGCGCCATGGTGAAGGTCTTTCCCGAACCGGTCACGCCTAGCAGCGTCTGGTACCGGGCCCCCGCCCTGAAGGCGCGGGTCAGCGCCTCTATCGCCTGAGGCTGATCGCCCCGCGGCTCGAACTCCGATACCAGTTCGAAGCGGTCCACTGCGTCGTTCCTCACTCGGCCTCGCCGAATGAAACGAGATTGCGCAACTGCTCAATCTGATCGTCGGTCAGGCCGGCGACCTTCTGCAACTCTTCCATGCCCCCGATCCTGCCCTGTGCCTCCCGCCACGCGATTATACGTTCCGAGCGCTTCTCACCGATGCCAGGCAGGAGCATCAATTCGCCCCGGGAGGCCGAGTTGACGTCCACGCGGAACGCCGATGCGCTGCCGGCTGCCCTCAGGACAGTCACACCGGAGCCCACGGCTCGCTGCCTGACGATAACGACCGCGACCCAGGCGACCAGAGCGGTCGCCAGGACGAGGAGAGCGAGAGCGTCGGAGCGCGTGACCCTCGGCGAGGGCCTCGCCGGCGCTGGCTCCTGCGAACGGGGATCGCGCGCCGCGGTGTTGCCCTCTCGCATCACCCTTCCCCCGGGACGAGGAGAGGTATAAGGCGCCGGAGGTCCGTTTCTCTGACGACATAGTGCGCGGCCTCCGCGACGCCCGGATCGGAGGGGCAGAACGCGATGCCGAGCCCCGCGCGGCGGAGCATCGCCACGTCCGCGGGCCCATCGCCGACCGCCGCCACCCGATCCAGCGGCAGCCCCATCTCCGCGGCAAATCGTTCCAAAATCCTGCCCTTCGCCTCGTAGGGAACGAGTATCTCGAGTTCGCCAGTGAGCCGGCCATCGCGCACGACCTCCCTGTTTGCAGCGACACGGCCAAGGCCGACCTCGCGCGCGAGGCGCTGGCCCAGCCGCTCGAGACCGTTGCTCACGATGGCGGTCTCGACCCCGCGGCTCCGGAGAAGCGCGATCAGTTCGCAGCAACCGGTGACGAGGGGTACCTCTGCCACTGCCTCGTCCAGCAACGATGCCGGCGCACCCTTCCACGTTGCCACGTCGAGCCGGGCGAAGTCGTCGTAATGGAGTCTCCCGGCCTTGAACTCCTCCCAGTAGCGCCGGCCATGAGACTCCCACGTTCCCATCTTCAAATGCATGATCTCCCAGACGGTCGGATCGGCGGTCAGCGTGCCCTCCATGTCGAAGACGACGAGGCCGATATGGTTCCCACCCATCGAGTGCACCTACGCCTGATCTCCGGGCCCATCCTCCAGGCCGGCGGCGAGTTGGCCGCAGCCAGCGCGAATCTGCCGACCACGTCGGAACCGTATAGTGGCGGCCACGCCACGCTCCTGCAGCCACCTTCTGAAGCGCAGCGTCTCCTCCGCCGTCGGAGGAGCAAGGTTTGCGCCTCTCACAAAATTATATTCTATAACGTTCACCTTTGCATCGAGCCGGCGTGCTATGCCGGCGAGCGCTACCGCCGCCCGCCGCGAACTGTTGACACCGCGGAAGAGCACATACTCGATGAGAACCCGGCGTCGCGTCCGCGCGATGTAATCCTCGCATGCAGCCAGGAGATCGCCAAGGGCGTAGGTCTTTGCGATAGGCATCAGAGTCTCGCGCTGTTCCTGGAACGGGGAGTTCAGCGAAATCGCGAGGCGCACCGGCACGTTCTTCTCCGCAAGGGCGCGTATGCCGGGGATCACACCGCTGGTCGAGATGGTGATGCGTCGTGCACCGAGACCGAACCGGCGAGGATCCTCGAGTCCTTCCACGGCGCGCAGAACCGCATCGAGGTTCAGGAGCGGCTCGCCCATGCCCATGAAGACGATGCGATCGAACGTTCCCGCGGAGCGGAGCACTTCGAGGGGCTGAAGAAGTATCTCTCCCGTCGTGAGGTTCCTGCGGAATCCCATGCCTCCTGTCGCGCAGAAACGGCATCCGAGTGCGCATCCGACCTGCGAGGATACGCAGACCGTGTGGCGGCCCTCCTCGCGCATCGAGACGCATTCCACGGCATTTCCGTCCCCCAGGCGCAAGAGGAGTTTCCTGGTATCCCCGTCCTGGGTCTGTTGTACCGTCTCGACGCGACCCGAACCAACACAGAAACGCTCTTCCAGCCGTGACCGGAGTGGTTTTGGCAGATCGGACATGCTATCGAATTCCCGCTGACCACGGTGGAAGATCCATCCGAGGATCTGGCCAGCGCGGTAGGGCCTCTCCCCCACCTCTCGCATGACATCTGCCAGCGAATCGGGATCCAGTTCAAGAATGTCCTGCCGGGCCATGCTGCAACTCACGGTTGGTCCGGACCTGGGAGGCGCGTCACAGGAACACGCGGAAGTCGGCGTCGGGAAAGATCGGGTTCATATGATAGAGTCGGGCCACGTAACCGGGGTCCACGCTTCCTGCGAGGATCATCTGGTAAAGGCGTGTGAACTGCGCCAGATGGTTCCGTGTGCGTTTCTCGGCATAGGGTGCAGCCGTCCCCGTACACATCAGGAACGCCCAGTCGCTGCTCTGCGCGAGGAACAGTTCCCTCATTGCCTGGTTGAGCGCGTCGCGCACGGGCGGCTGCGGTTCCTCCGCGGCGTACCGGCGGGCCAACTCGACCATCCTCTCCTCGGCCTTGTGGAGATGCCGGTAGATCCAGTCGTTGGAACCGTTCAGCCAGACCTCGAAATAGCCCTTGTCGCCCCATGATGATGTGCTCGGAACGGCTTCAGCGGCAGGCGCATGAGTATCGAGGTACTCGCCGAGCGTACATACAGCGAAGTCCTCCGTCACGTACTGAGCGGTGCGATAGACCTGCTCGAGGAACTCCGGTCCCTCGTACCACCAGTGGCCGAAGAGTTCAGCGTCGTAGGGGGCGACGACGACGGGCGGGCCCGGCAGGCGTTGTTTGAGGAAGCGCAGTTGGTGCTGACGACAGAAGACGAAGTGACCTCCGTGTTCGCGGGCCTTCGCGACGGCCGCGTCGCGGTCGTATGGCTGCTTCTCGTGCAACGCGACGCGCCCGGTGATGCGGTGATACTTGATTCCCAGGTGACGCCGCACTCCGTCGGCATGAAGGTAGGGTTCTATCTCCTCGTAATCCGCGTCGTAACCCAGGTCGCGGTAGAACTCCCGGTATGCGCCGTCGCCGGGATATCCCTCGTCGGCGCTCCAGACCTGCTTGGAGGACTCGAGGTCCCGCCCGAAGGCCACGACCCCGCATGGGGTTCTGACAGGCAGGTGCACGCCGTGCGGCGGGACGGGATAGGCGTTGAAGATGCCATGGGCATCGACTATGAAGTACTGAATGCCCTCTTCCGCGAGGGCTTCCTCGATGCCGGGTCGGAAGGCCATTTCGGGAAGCCATATCCCCCGTGGACGCCGGCCCATGTGCCGCTCGACGGTGCGAAGCCCCACCTCTATCTGGGCGCGCACGGCGTTCGGCGTGTACATGAGCGGCAAGAACCCATGCGTGGCCGGGCAACCGAGGACCTCCAGATGGCCGGCGTCCTGCAATTCTCTGAAGGGAGCGACCAGATCGCCGCCCGTTGCGGCGCGGAAGTAGGCTTCGGTCTCGCGGAACCTCTCCCGATAGTGCCGGGCAGTCCGCCTCTCCTGTTCCGACCTCCGCCGATTTCGCACCTCCTTCTCGACGAGGTCTATGCGAGCGTTCAGGTAGCGCCGGAAACGGTTCCGCAGGAGCGGCTGCGCCCACATTTCCAGGAGCGGCGGGGTCAGGGACATCGTGATCTTGAACGGTACTCGATCCCGCCGCAATCGCTCCCAGACGAGAAGAAGCGGGATATACGTCTCCGCCATCCCCTCGAAAAGCCAGTCTTCCTCGAGGAACCGCTCATGCTCGGGATGATGCACGAACGGAAGATGGGCGTGAAGGACTATCGCAAGATAGGCTTTCGACATTGCTACCTCTCAGGCCGACGAGCCGACCTGATAGTGTGGAGCCAGAGGACGACGGACCTCTGCTGCCGGAACTGGAGTAGGAGGCGCGGTCGGCTCTGCGACCGGCCGCGCAGGCAGTGGCCGAACCGGTTTCGGCCCGCGACGCGCCACGGGCCATCGAAGGGCATGCCGGATCTCGTCGGGCATCTCCACACCCGACTGTCCAGCCCATCGCACAGGCGTGGCGACCTCCCGCGACGCTGCCAGCGTGCGAAGGTTCCCCGACGGTTCCCGCGCCAGCAGTTCGACCCAGTATCGTCGGTTCGCCGCGACGTGAAGATACATGTTATCAGCCAGAGGCGACGGCTCTATATCGTAATGCCTCCCCTCGCTGAGGCAGTGCACGCGGAGCACGAGAGGTAGCCCGGCCACGCGCACCTCGGTGGCCACATCCCAGTACACGAAGATCATCTCCGGTTCGCGGACCATAGCCACGATGCGGTTCTCCGCGTAACTGCGGGGGAGCGGCTCGCCGCGGTCTATGTACGGGACCTTCTTGTCGCCCCGACCCGGATTCATGTTGTCAGAACTCCCGGAGACACTTCAATAACCCGGCCGTCACCTGCGAGGACGCCAGAACTCCTCGTCAGGAGGCACCCCGTGCGGCACGACCACGATGCCCGAAGGCGTTACCGTGAAGCGCCGACGGTCGAGTTCGGGGTCCAGTCCGACCTGCGCACCATCGGGTATGACAACGCGCTTGTCCACAATCACGCGGTGGAGACGGCAATGCTGGCCCACTCTCACCTCGTTCATAAGGACGGACTCGCGGACCTCGGAGCCGGGCCCGACTCGCACGATCGGGGAAAGCACAGAGCGCACTACCCGCCCCCCGTGTATGATGCAGCCCTGAGAGACGATCGAGTTCACTGCGACGCCGGTGCCCTCATTCTCACAGACGAAGAACCTCGCTGGCGGGTGTTGCTCCTGATACGTGCGGATGGGCCAGCGATCGTCGTCGAGTTTGAATTCCGCGTCCAATCGGAGGAGGTCCATGTTCGACTGCCAGTATGCGTCAATCGTCCCGATGTCGCGCCAGTACCCTCCCTGGCGACCGTCGGGCTCCCTGAGCATGAAACCGTAAACGGCTCGATCCTTGTAACACCGCGGGAGTATGTCTTTACCAAAGTCGTGGCTAGTGTCGCGCTTGGCGTCCTCGGATACCAACTGCACCAGCGTCCTCGTCTCGAACACGTAAATCCCCATGCTCGCGAGGCATCTGTCTGCCTTGTCTGGCAGCGGAGCGGGACACGGGGGTTTCTCCTGAAAGCCGATAACGCGCCAGTTCCTGTCAACCTGCATCACGCCGAAACGACGTCCTTCTTCGAGCGGAACCTCGACGCATCCCACGGTTATTTCCGCCCCGACAGAGCGATGGAAATCTATCATCGTGCGGTAATTCATCTTGTAAACGTGGTCGCCAGCGAGGATGAGGACGCGGTCGGGCCGTTCGCGGTCCAGCGTATAGATGTTCTGATATATCGCGTCAGCCGTGCCAAGATACCATTGCTCTCCGGCACGCTGCTGAGGAGGAACTGGCACCACGAACTCCCCCAGTTCCTCGTTCAGGCAGTTCCAGCACAGCCGAAGATGCCTGTCGAGCGAGAACGAACGGTACTGCGTGAGAACGTAGATGCGCCGCAGCCCGCTGTTGAGGCAGTTGCTGAGGGTGAAATCTATGATGCGATAGATGCCGCCAAACGGGACAGCGGGTTTCGCACGGTCGCGGGTCAGCGGATAGAGTCGCTCCCCCTGGCCGCCGCCGAGCACGACAACCAGCGTCCCCTTCAAGACGTCGTCCGCTGTCATCCGTCCCCCCACAGGCATGGCCGGCTATGCGTCAAGTCGCACCGCTCGCGGCCTCTCTCGAGGCGAGCACTCGCCGGATGGTCTCCTTCAACTCGGTGAGGTCCGAGGACTTGACCACGTACGCGTCTGCCGACCAGGCCCTGAAGTTGTCCTTGTATGTGGCGTAGGCGGTGTTCAGTATCACCGGCAACTTGTGATCCTTGGCCAGCATGCGGCTCATCGCCTCGATACCATCCATTCCGGGCATACTGATGTCCATCACCACGAGGGCGGGTCGCTCCTTTTCCACGCGCTCCAGGGCCGCGCGTCCGTCGGGCGCGCTGATCACCTCGTACCCCTCGGCCGAGAGTTCGGTCTCGTAGAGCAGGCACTGGTTCGGGTCATCCTCGACTATCAGGATCTTCTTTCCCATGGCGCCTCCTCTCTTCTCGATCCGACCCACTGTTGCGAGCGGCACCTCCAGCGGTTTCCCGCTCCCATCGCAGCGCTTTTGACCGGCCCTATTATATATCCGTCCCCCATTCGAATCCAAGCAGAACGTGACGGACACGACCGGTCAACCTCTGCAAGCGCGGGGCCATCAGCGCGGGTCCGCCCGCTCGACAGGCGGCGTCGGAGGCATCCGCAGCGTGACGCTGGCCGGGTGAAATACCCGCGTGAACCCGCTGTCGAGGCGAACGATGAGGCCGTCCTCGATGGACAGGTCGAGCACAGTGCCGCGATAGGGACGGCCGTCCTCCACCAGCCACACGCGCTGCCCCAGCGTGGATGAGAGGCACCGCCATCGGTCCGCGATAGAACCGATGTCCCCACGACAGAGGATGAGGTACCAGCGTTCGAGCGACCGCAGGAGCGCTCGAGCGAGCGCGACACGCGACACGTTCCGCCCGACCTCAGCCGCCAGAGAGGTGGCTACCCTGGCAACATCCGCGGGCAGGTCCTCGCGACGCGTGTTGACGTTGATGCCTATCCCCAGCGCGAAGGCGGGACCCTGGGAGAGGACGCGTCCCTCCACGAGTATGCCGGCCACCTTGCGCTCGTGCACGACGATGTCGTTCGGCCAGCGGATCCGGGCCGCCACCCTGGTCTCGTCGCGCACGGCCTCGGCCACCGCCACCGCCGCCATCGCTGTAAGCATGTGACTGTGCCGGATGTCGAGGGGCGGCCGCAGCAGCACTGAACAGAGCAAGCCAGCCGACCTGGGCGAGACCCACGCCCGGCCGAACCTCCCCCGCCCGGCCGTCTGCTCCTCCGCAAACACCGCCAGCCCCTCCGCGGCACCATGCTCTGCCTCGCGCCAGACGTCGTCATTCGTCGAGGCGGTACAGTCCAGGCACACGACACGTCGTCCAACCAGGCGGGTATCGAGTGCCCTCTGTATCTCGCGGCCTATCAACCGGTCCTCACGGGCAAGGTAACGGTAACCAGCGACGGAGTCCGACTCGATCCGGTATCCCTCGCGGCGCAGGTCTGCGACGATCGCCTCGATGGTGTCGGGGTCTGCATCAAGTCGCTGGACGAGGTGGGAGCGCGGCACCCACTCGTCCCCACGGCGGCGCAGGACATCGAGAAGAGCCTCGGAGAGGACCACTGCCGCCATTCCCATCACGGCCTCGCTGGTGAACGACGGTACGTCCGATCGAATGCGTCCATCTGCTTCAGAAAACGATCGAGGGCCTGTGGCGAATAGAGCTGCTTTTCCAGCGCGGTCTCGATCATTTTTCGGCAGGCGGGGCGCAGACTCTCGTCGGCCCCCTCGCCCGGGTAGATGTAGTAGCGCGTGTAGATCTGCCAGAGTTCGTTAATGAAACGGGTCGGATCCCCCGCACGCCGCTCCTCTATGACGCTGAAGCCCTGCCGGAGGACGCGCTCAGCCTCGTCGAACCGTCCCCTGAGCACGTAAGAGTGGGCGAGTTCGGCGTAGTTGGTCATCTCCGCAGGGTCTCGGGCGATCCGATCCCGGTACAAGGCCTCCCAGCGACTCTCCAGTGTGAACCTGAGCGCGATGCTCTGGCCCGGATCGAGTGTGATCGCCCTCTCCTGGGGGAAGTGCTCGGGAAGGGCAACGCGGACGGAATGAACCCCCGGCGCGAGGTCGGAACGGCGCAAAGGCGCAAGGCCGACGCGAACCCCGTCGAGGTACACCTCGGCCCCATCGGGCTCGGTCATGACCCAGAGCGTCGCCCCTTGCGACGAGGCCATCTCGACCACGATCGCCGCAGATCTCGAACCGTAAACCAGATGGTCCAGGCGTTCCAGGAAGCCTCGAGGGGCGTACCTTTCTCCGTCGAGCGCGACGTAAGTGTCCCGGGAGTTCTTCTTCACAAGACGGAGGAACCTGACATCTCCCCTTGCAACGGAAACCCCGACAGGCGTCTCCCCGATGTGGCGCGTTCCTTCGAATACGCTCGCGCGCGGTGGATTCGAACGCACCACCACCTCCACGGGACGGGTGCTGAACCCGACGATGACAACGAAAATGCCCGCCCACGCCACAATGGCCACGAGGAGAACTGTGAGACGCGAAGCAAGGCTCATGGCAACGCTCCGCAACGACCTCGAGCTGTTCAATGCTGCGGCCGATTCTCGCGTCGGCGGCATCGCTACTCCAGAGCGCCGGCCGCCTCGACAGGCCACATCTCCTCGACCCGCCCACGAGAGACGACAAAAAGGCGACGGTGCAAATTGCACGTCGTGCAGACGTGCGAGGGAATGAGCCTGACCTTCTCCCCTACCCCGAGCGCCAGCCCGGATACCACCGCGTGCTCCTCGGAGCGAAAGCGCTCGATGACCGCGTCCGGGAAATCGGCCAGGACGGGTGGCCCGAACTCCGCACCGACGCCCTTGACGCCGACATCCAGCACAGCGCGATCCGCCGAAGGCCTCGAGATTACCGTCGCCAGCACCATGAGCGCGCAACGGAACTCCGGGCGGATCTCACGATAGTTGGCATCCATGAGAGCGTACGAACCCGCCTGAACCTCGGTGACACCGGGAAACCGGCCCGTCACGTCGTACGTGCCAGTCCCACCGGCCGACACGATGCCAACCTCGATGCCAGCACGTCCGATGACCTCCCTGGCACGGGTCAGACGAGACATCGCCTCGCGCGCTGCGCGGCACCTTTCGTCCGCATCGCGCAGCATGACCGCGTGGCCCTCGTAGCCCTGGAGACCATCGAAGCGCACTCCGTCGGTGCGCTCCAGGAGACGCGCAAGCGCCAGCGCCCCTTCCTCCGTGGTAACGCCGCACCTGCCCATTCCCACGTCAACCTCCACGAGACAGCCTATCTCGACCCCGGCCTCTTGCGCGGCACCTGCCAGTTCCGCCACATGATGCTCGCAGTCCACGCAAACGCGCACCCGGGCCCTCCGCTGAAGCGCTGCAAGGCGCCGTGCCTTGTCCACTCCCACGACTTGGTTGGCTATCAGAATGTCGCGGACTCCCCCCTCGACAAGGCACTCGGCCTCCGAGAGTTTGGCGCAGGTCACTCCCACGGCGCCGCCGACAGCGAGTTGTTTTCTGGCGAGCGCGAGGCACTTGTGAGACTTGAAATGTGGCCGGAGCCTGCAAGTTCCCTCGCGGAAAAAACTCCCCATCAACCGCAGATTGTGGTCCAGCGACTCCGCCTCGACCAGGAGACATGGGGTGGTCAGGTCCCCGGGTTTGCAGCCACGCGTGAAAGCCATGCCCTCTCTCCTGGAATCAGTCCGGGGACGATCGACTCGACGCCTCGCCCGGCTGGTTCACTTTTTCATTCTGATTGAGGGATGGCGACATGTCAACCTGCGCAACGCCACACCGCGCGACATCGCCTGGCGGCTTGACAGCCGCCACTGGGCACCCTATCCTCTGACGACCTTTTCGAGGAAGACCATGAGTGGAGTCGGCCTGGCCCTCGTGCTCGCATCCACTCTCTTTCATGCGGGCTGGAACCTCCTTGGGCGCTGGGAGCGGTCCGAGCACACATTCTTTCTGCGCGTAACCGCTCTGGTAGCAGCGCTCGGGCTGTTGCCAGCGGCGGTCGGATGGCGGGTGATGGCGGCGTGGCCCGCCCGGGTCTGGGGCTATTCCGTGCTCAGCGGCGCCTTTTCGGGGACGTACTTCTTCGCGCTCGCCCGGGCGTATGGCAGAGGCGACTTCACGGTGGTCTATCCGATGGCCCGGTCTCTGCCCGTCCTGCTCGTGGGGGTTGCCGACACCTTGAGGGGCCATACGCCGACGACGTGGGGATGGGTCGGAATGTGTCTCGTGGCTGTGGCCTGTGTCATTGCTCCGATGCACTCGCTGAAAGACATCACGTCCGGTCTCTACTTCAACCGTACTGTGGCATGGATCCTGGTTGCCGCTGCGTGCACCACGGGATTCTCGGTGGTGGACAAGTTCGCCATGGACGCCGTTCAACGAGGTCCCGCAGCAGTGGCCGTTTACACGTACTTCTTCTATCTGTTTGGCAGCGGTGCGCTTTACGTGCTGACAGGCCTGTGCGGGCGGCGCGGCGAGGACCCGCGCCAGGTTGGCTGGTCGAAGGCCCTGGCAGCGGGCTTGCTGACGTTCTGTTCGTATCTCTTTGTCCTGTGGGCGTACCAACATGTCACCCGCGCGGGATACGTGGTCGCCTTCAGACAGTTGAGCATACTCATCGGGGTCGCACTGGCAAGCCTGTGGTTCCGGGAGCGGGGCGTGCTCCTCCGGCTCGTCGCCGCGACGACCATGGTAACGGGGCTGGTTATTATTGCGCTGTACGGAGCCAAATGACGCCGGGAGTCCCGAGCGTCCCGTGCCCGTCCGGTTCCCTCGCGGGGTTGCGCTTCAGCGTTCCTGCGCCTCGGGTGTCGGAGTCCCCTGCTCCAGACGCTTGATGACCGATTCGACCCTTTGCTGGACGCGCTTCGACGGATCCGCGGTCATGCCGCGGAGGGCTGGCAGTGCCTCGCGAGCGGCCGGTCCGATCGCGCCGAGCATGGTGACCGCCTCCAGCCGCTCGTCGGCGTCGCTCGACTTCAACCGCTCGATAAGCGCCGGTACTGCCTCTGCCGCGGCCTCACGTCCCGCGTAGGCCAGGGCATCATAACATGTTTGACGCATCGCGGGTTCCGAGTCATTGAGATGGCGGGCAATGGCGCGGCCCGCCTCACGGCGAACCTCCTCCCCCGATGCAGCAGCGACTTCCGCGAGGACGCGCGCCGCGTGCACGCGCTCCGCCAAAGGACCGTTTCCATCGAGGATGGCAGCGATCGCCGGCACGGCCACCGCACCCTCCGCGCCCATCCGAGCAATCTCGCTCAGAGCGCCGTCCCTCAGCCGGCCGTCGCTGTCCCGCAGGAACCTGACCATTATCGGCAGGGCCTCGCTCGGGGCCCAGTTACCCTTGCTTATGAGAAAGAAGGCCATGCCCCTGTGACGCACCTCCGGCCATTCTGTCGCGGCCCGGAACACGTCCCAGGCAGCCTGCATCGGCAGGTGGCGATGCGCTGCAAGGAGAACGCGCCGCCGGGATTCGATACCGCCCGCGTTGGCACGGCGCAACATCCCTCGCAACCGCCGGTCTGCCACTGCCTCTGGCATTCGATCATCCGCCGCGATGTCTATCGTGAACCATCCGAGGATTGAATCGAGGAGTTCGCCGGGGCTGAATCCGACCCGTGTGGCAAAGAAGAACGGCACCACGTCAACGGCTACATCTCCCCAGTGCGTCACGGATTCCATTTTCGCGCTCGTGACAGCATCCTCGATCTCGTAACTCCAGATGTCGCGGTAGTAACTGGGGATGCCGAGGAGGTAGTCCCAGCGGTCGTAGAAGGCGTACTGCCAGTCTTCCCGTTCAGCGGCAGATGCAGCACCGGCCGACGAAAAGTAGGCGTAAGGCGCACCTGGCAGTGCGGCGCCGCTTTCGGTCCACGCCCACCAGCGCCCACCGTAAAGTCCCGCGCGCATGGTCGCAGCGTTGCCCACGGCCAGATGTCCACCGCGCGTCGCCTGAACGGAGACCAGAAAACTCGACCTGGGATCGGGAAAGTACGGACAGAAACCTACATTCATCTCGAGAACGTCAGCCAGGTCATTGGCCCGGTTCTTCCAGTAAAGCGATGAGCAGCCCGAGAGAACGGCAACGGCCACGAGTGAAGCGACGAACATCACGACCGCCCTGCCGGCCAACACTTTCGCCATGGGCTGACTCCACTAATCAGGTTGAAGAGACGTGCGTACTCTAACGCAGAGATGCCGGCTGCGCAAGCCGACCGGGGAAGCGCGGGTGACGCGTGCTCCTTCGGGCCCCGTTAATCCGCGGAAGGCCGGAAGGTGCGTTCCCAGACCGACTCGACTCGCAAGAGAGGCCTTTCTCCCCCCTCGACAACCTTGCCGACGATCACGACCGGGAGAACGTCGCTGCCGCTTTTCTGTAGAAGGTCCCGAACCGAGTCCGCGCCATCGAGGAGATAGATGACCTCCTCCTGACCTCTGGTAACGAGGAAGGCGAGGCCGTCCTCCATGGCACGAACGGTGCCGAACATCGTGATCGTCTTGGGTCCGCTCCGCGGCAAGGGAACCGAATCCACGTAATTTGGGCCAGCGGCCGCGGTTGCCGCCTCGGCCGGGCCTGCGGCCGCGCGCTGCACGTCCTGCCGATATCCATCGAGGAACTCCGCCAGCGCGCGGCGCTCGCGTGCGCTGCTCCGCCTCGTCGGAACCTCTCCGGTATCCACCCGGTAGTAGCGTTCCTCGTCTTTCCTGCTGGGCCTGCGCTCAATGACATCGCCAATCGTTATGCGATCCGTGATGACGTGAGTGATCGGGACAGCAATGCCATCCTGCACGGTGTATGACCTGACGAAGGTCCTCGATCGCTCGATGCGGAGGCCACCGCCCACGGAGCCGGCTGGCGCGAGAATGGTTGCCGCCGCTAGCCACATCAGGATTCTCGACGCACGTTTCATCGCCGCCTCCAACATTAATCGTGCCCCACCTGGCACGGCTTGTCAAGGGCCGAGAACGACATCACTCGGCCTCTACCCGGCCGCGCAATCTGGCTTGACATTGCAGACCCGGGCTGGCAGACTGTGCCGACGACGCGGGGCATTACCTGTGCTGTGAGGGACCTACATGAACACGCGGCTTATGACGAAGTTGATCTTCGTACTGGGGTTGTTGCTTTTCATGGTGATTCTCGGCCTTTCGAATCGGAATCCGATATCGTTCCAGTTCCTGGACCATTCGATGGGGAAGATCCCCGCGGCGCTGATGTATTTCATTTTTCTGGGTGCGGGCGTCCTCCTCGGCGCCCTCCTGAGCACCGGCTGGCCATCTTCGGGCAAGAAGTAATCGGTGAAAGGCGAATCATCGAGCCCTGCTGAGTCCCGCCCTGCCGCTGTCACGAACTTCGCTGACAGGCTTCGCGCGGCCGTCGAGGGGAAGCGGAGCTGCCTGGTGGTGGGCCTGGACCCACGAATCGAACAACTCCCGGGGGCATTGAGAACGAAGGGACTGTGCAGTTCTGCCGCAGCGGCGGCGAGCGTGCTGGAGTTCAATCGCCGCGTGATCGAGGCGGTGGCTCCGTACGCAGTGGCGGTGAAGCCGCAGGCTGCGTTCCACGAGGCACTCGGCTGGCGGGGGTTTCGTGCACTCGAGGAGACTATCAAGAGCGCTCGCGAGGCCGGACTCCTTGTCATAGCGGACGCCAAGCGCGGGGACATCGGCCCGACAGCCGAGGCCTACGCGACGGCCATCCTCGACCGGATGGACGCTGACGCGGCGACGGTCAACCCCTACTTCGGCGAAGAGGGCATCGCCCCGTTCCTGAGCCGTGCCGCCGCTGGCAAAGGCATATTCGTTCTGGTCAGGACGTCGAACCCCAGTTCAGCGGAGATCCAGGACCTTGCAACTCCTGGTGGCCGGGTGTGCGAGCGCGTCGCACGCATGGTCGCGCGATGGGGCGAACCATACCTGGGCGAGTGCGGTTACAGCGCAGTTGGCGGTGTGGTGGGCGCGACTTTTCCAAACGAGGTCTCCCACATGCGCTCACTCATGCCTCGCACCTGGCTGCTCTTGCCAGGGTACGGGGCGCAGGGGGCCACCGCCCAGGACTGCGCGGGCGCCTTCGACGCGGCGGGTCTCGGCGGAGTGGTAAATTCATCGCGAGCGATAATATACGCGTTCGCGAAAGGCCCGACCCGCGACTGGCAAAAGGCGATCGCGGAGGCTGCGCGACGCACGCGCGACGAACTGGAAGAAGTGCGATCCAGGCGACCATGACGCACGCCGGTCATCCGACGCGTCACGTTGGCATGCCCCATGCGCCACACGAGACGGACAGGAGAAGGCCCGCGATGAACGCGACGCCATGCGTCGTCCGACGCACGCTCCGCGCGGCTCTGCTGCTCATCGCCACAGCCATGGCGATGCCCGCCTGCGCTCAGGGTCCAGCACTGCGTCGTCAGACTGAACGCTGGGCGAGCCTCCTGTACTCGGACGACCTTCAGCAACGTGCAACCGCCGCCGCTGCCCTCCTGTCATCGGAGGACCCTGCCGCACTCGACGCCCTCAGAAAGGCATTGCAGCCCGAATCCCCCGAGGCCACCCGCATCACCGTGATTCGCGCATTCGAACTGCACGGGAAGGACACTGCGGCCGATCTTATCATCGCGGCTCTCGACGACAGGAGCGAGGAGGTCCGCCAGGCCGCGGTCTCGGCCCTCACGGCCATCAGGAGCCCATTGGTCACCTCCGAACTGCGCAAGACCGCCGAGAATCGCGACGCATCCATTGCGAGGCGCACGCAGGCGATCGCGATCCTCGGCGAAATGCGAGAGTGGGAGGCCGTGCCGACGCTCATTGGCCTGCTCGGCGACCCGAACCAGACGGTTTCAGCATCCGCGCGTGCGGCGCTCAAACTCGTTACGCTCCTCGACTTCGAAAGCCGCCTCGAATGGCTGGACTGGTGGGAGATATATCGCAAGAAGACCCGCGTCCAGGCGCTCGAGGAGCGAGCGAGGCGCCAGGACGAACAGATAAAGAAGTTGAACCAGACGCTCGAACGGCTGTACCTCCGTCTTCTGAGGGAGCACGAGACCGATGAGGATCCCGGGCTTCTCGTGGACGCCCTTGCCGAGGGTGGTTCCGACAGGGTGAAACTGTACGCTATCCAGAGGTTGAGCGTGTTTCAGTCGCCGAAGCCGGAGACGAAATCGCTCATAACGGAGGCGCTCACGAAGGCGCTGCGTGACCCGAGCGCAGCGGTGCGCAGGCGTGCGGCGGAGAGCCTGGGTGCGAGAAAGGAACCGGACGCCGTGCCGGGCCTTGTCGCCTCTCTCAATGACCCGATCCCCTTCGTACGGGAGGCTGCCGCTCGCGCACTCGGCCAACTGCGCTCTGCGGATGCCGTGCCATCCCTCTGCGCCATGCTCTCCGACACATCCCCCGAAGTGGCGGCAGCGGCGGCATGGGCGCTGGGTGTCATCGGCGACGCGAGGGCAATCGGTCCACTCGTGGCCATCATCAACAGCGCCGAGCCGGATGGGGCATCGCCTGCCTATGAGGCGGCTGCCGAGGCGATCGCGAACTTCGCTGTGCCTGACGTCCTGCCCGTCCTCATCGAAAAACTCATCGCGAGCAAGAACGCCAAGGTGCGTTACGCGGGGGTGCGCGCCCTGGGCCGGTTCCGCGCGCCCGAAGTGGTGGCACCGCTCGGCCGCCTCGCCCGCGAGGACCCTCAGCCGGAGATCCGGGTTGCAGCAGTCACCGCCCTGGCCGAGACAGGGCAGGATACTGCCGTGGCAGAGATCGAGTCCGCCCTCGGCGACCAGGATAAGACCGTCTCCGAGCATGCATTCCGCTCGCTCATGGAACTGGCGAACGCAAGGCCGAACCGGTTCGCCGTCGCGCTCGATCTCATGATGCGCGAAAAGCGCTTCGACCTTGCCGAAATGACGCTCGAGAGGGCATCGGACCAACTGCGGGCGCTGCCTGAGTACCCGAGGGAGATGGCTCGCCTGCGCTTCGCGCTCGCGCGAGGATTCATGGCTGCGGAGCAATGGGAGAAGGCCAAACCGCATCTCGACAGGCTGGTCTCGGAGGACACGAAGAACGCGAACTACATCAAGGCCCTCTGCGAATGCCTGAGGCGACTCGGCAGGTACGATGCGCTCGGGGAACTCCTCTTCTTGGCCCGGCGGGACCTGCCGGAGGAACGCGCCTACTGGTGGCGCGCGTCGCTCGACCTGGCCGAGGCAATCTTCGCCTCTGGCGAATGGTCCGGTGTGGTCAACTACGTGAACGAACTCGAGAAGGAAGACGCGACGCTCGGTGGGCCAGAGACAGCCGCGCGGTTAAGGGAACTTCGCAAGGAGGCGGCGGCCAGGCTCGCCGGAGCGCGCGACGCCACGGGCGGCCGATGACCACCCTGTGGGCGCCGCGCGTGGCAATCGGTCAGGTGCCCTCGACGGCGGATTCCTTGCGCAGGCGCGCAAGGTCTTCGTCGGCCCCGAAGACGACCACCGTGCAGCCCCGGGTTATCACCCTGTCAGCGGTGGGGATCGCCTCCAGCGGGGCGCCCGCACCCTCGCGGATCGCCAGCACCTCCACGCGGAAGTCCTCTCGCAACCTCGACGTGCGTAGCGTCTTGCCCACGACCGCCGCCGGCGGCGAAAGTTCCATTATGGCGTAACCCGGCGAAAGCGCCACCATCTCCACCACGTTCGTCCAACTAATCTTGTTCGCGAGCCGGACTGCGCTGTCGTTCTCCGGGATCACCACGTCGCTCACCCCCAGTGCGCGGAGAACCTTGGCGTGGTCCTCGTTTTCCGCCTTCGCGATAATGCGTTGCACGCCGAGATCCTTGAGGCGGAGGACGGCCAGGACCGACGTGGCCAGCGGCTCCGAGGTAGCCACTACGACTGCGTCCATGTCGCGCAGGCCGAGCTGCTGGAGGGCAGTGGCCTGCGTCATGTCCGCCACGACCACGTGCTTGATCTCGTTCCTCACAGACTCCACGCGGGACTCGTCGAGGTCCACCGCCAGGACCCTCACCTTGTTCGCCTGTAATGCCCTTACCAGGGCCATGCCGAAATCACCGAGCCCCAGGACCGCCACTTCCTTCATCGGAGATCCCTCCAGCAAGAGTCCCGTCGCGTTCCGCCGGGTCGCCCCGGGCTACCGGAAGAACGTCCGCGCGCATTAAGGCTTCCGGCCACCCTTGCTCCGGAAAACCCCCGGCACATGCTCCCTTGTCTCCTGACCTAGCCGATCTGGACATCCTCATGAGGATAGCGAATGACGGGTCTGGCCGCACCCCTGAGCGATGCGGATACGAGCCCTAGCGGCCCGACCCTCCCCAGGAACATCAGTCCGATCAGGCAGAGTTTGCTCGGCACCCTCAGGTGCTCGGTGATGCCCGTCGAGAGGCCCACCGTACCGAAGGCGCTGGTCGCCTCGAAGACGAGCGAAGCAAACCGTCCGTGCTCCCGGCTCAGCGGAGCACCGCCGCTCTCCATCATCAGGAGGAAGATCGAGCCGAACAGGACGAGCAGAAACGCAGCGAAAAACAGGGCCACAGCGCTGCTGATGGTCACGCGCCCGAATGCGCGGCCCTGGAAGGTCGGCTCCCGATCCCTCCTCCATGCCGATGTCGCAAGGACCACGAGAACCGCGAACGTCGTCGTCTTGATCCCGCCCCCACACGATCCGGGGGACGCACCGATGAACATCAGGATTATCAGGACTCCGACCGAGGGAATCGTCAGTTGTCCGATATCAACCGTGTTGAACCCGGCGGTACGGGCCGTGAGCGACTGGAACTGCGCCATCATATACTGCTCGAAAAGGCCGTGGCCGCGAAGGGTGGCCTCGTTGCGGTGCTCCCCGAGCCATATGAGGATGGCCCCTCCCACGAGAAGCGCAAGGGTAGTGACGAGGACCAGGCGGGTCTGGAACCCCAGAGCCCGGATCTGTTTCTTGCGCAGGCCCCTCAGCCATGCCTCGAGGTCCGCGAGGACGAAGAAACCGAGTCCACCGAGCACTACCAGCCCGCCTATGACCAGGTTCACCCATGGGTCCGTCGCATACCGCATCAGACTGTCGTCCCACAGGGAGAACCCCGCATTGCAGAAGGCACTGACGCTGTGGAACACGGCCGTCCAGGCCGAATTCGCCACGCGAATGTACCACGGAGAACCTTCGCCCTTTTCGAGGAGGAATCGCACGAAGAGGAGGGAGGCCCCCACCGCCTCGATCCACAGAACGATCCTGAGGCACCGGCGCAGCAGAATAGGCAGGGCATCCGGGGAGGCAGAGCCAAGCGACTCGCGGATCATCGCAGCCTCATCCAGAGTGGCCTTCCTCCGGAGGTGCATGAGGACGCTCGATGACAGCGTCATGAACCCCAGCCCGCCGATCTGTATCAGGAGGAGGATGACCACCTGACCCGCGAGGGACCAATCATGGCCGGTGCTGCGCACGGTCAGCCCGGTCACACACACGGCGCTGGCGCTGGTGAACAATCCCTCCAGCCACGTCGCAGGCCGCCCCGCGCTCATCCCGGGCAGCATCAAGACCACCAAGCCCACCAATATCAGGACCGCGAGGCTCAGGGCAAGCCGGACATACGGAGTCATGTAAAGACGCATCAGGCCCAATTCTCCGCTCACCCTCGCACGCAGCGAATCATAGACCCGCTGTGCGGTGCTGTCAACGTCGCGAACCTATCGCGACGCAGCCTCCGGCAGCAGGCCAGGCCGCGGTCGGATGGAAACCTATTGCCGCCCACTTGCAGCATCGAGCGCCAGGGGATAGAATCGAAAGGGAAAGGGGGTGCCGTATGAGGTATGTCTTTGTCGCAGTGCTCTCAGCCGCCATCGCCGTCGCCGCGTATGCACGCGAGAACCCACAACTCGACTCGCCTGGGTCTCTGTCACCAGATCGAAACATCTCCTGCAATTTCTCGGAAGCCCCGCTGCCCGAAGTCCTTGCATTCTTCCGCGAACAGGGTATGAACGTGGTCTGCGACCTTCCAGCAGCGCAGCAACAGGACACGCAGGTGACCCTGGAGTTGAAGGACGTGCCGGCCCAGCGCGCGCTCGATGCAGTGCTCCGCCAGGTGGGACTGGAAAAGACTCGCGACGGGAACGTGCTTTACGTCACGCGACCCCAGCGGGTTCGGCGTTACGAGACGAGGCGCCTGCGGCAGTACCCGGTTCACGACCTGGTTGTGCCACTTCCAGCCCCTCAGCGTAGCGGCAACGGGAACGACAACAACAATGAGAATGACAACGAGGAGGAGGAAGACGTCGCCCGCCGTTCCAGTCGGGAAGTGATGGCCATGATTATCCTCTTCACGGGCGCCCGGAACTGGGACTACGTCGGCCAGATCGGCAGGGATTCCGGGGAGGGCAACGGCAACAACGGATACCGCCGTTGACCCGAGGGCAACGCCGCGTGGGGCCATCGCAGCACCCTGAATACAGGTTACCGGACTGCGCACGCCGCTTGATGGAAGCGATTGGCAAAAGCCACCGACCGCTTCTCATTTCTCATATCCGCCTCGACGGGGACGCCGTCGGCTCGGAACTCGGCCTCGCTCATATCCTCGCGGCCCGCGGCGCCTCGCCACATGTGGTCAACGACGCAACCATCCCCAGGGCCTACCGGACACTGCCGGGAGCAGCCAGTGCCGGAACATCGCCTGACGCGTTGCGCGGCGATTACGACCTGGTCGTGGCGCTGGACATGCCTTCGCGGGACCGCGCTGCTCGCCTCTTCGAACGACTGCCGCGCCACATCCCGGTCGTTGCCGTTGACCACCATCCGCCGGTCGAGACGGTCGGCGATCCCGAATGGAAAGACCCGACGATCAGTTCGACCGGAGAAATGATTTATCGCCTGGCCATTGCGGCCAAATGGCACGTTCCACCGGATGCCGCCACTTGTTTATACGTAGCCGTACTGACCGACACAGGCAGGTTCAGTTTCCCGAACACCACCCCCGACGCGCTTCGCGCGGCGGCGCGACTCATGGAACTGGGCGCCGACTGGCTCACCGCCTCCGAAACCATTTACCAGAACGAGCCTTACAATCTCATGGCGCTCCGCGCAGAGGCTGCACGGAGCATGTCATTCCACGCGGGCGGGCGGCTCGCTGTGATGAAGATCACGCGCGAGATGCTCCGACGCCTGAAGGCAGATCCGGCTGATCTGCACAATTTCGCTGATGTCCCCCGATCCGTCGAGGGAGTCGAGGTCGGTGTGGTCCTGCAGGAAATGGACGGCAAGGTCAAGGTCAGCCTCCGGTCGCGGCGATCTTTCGACGTGGGCGCGGTGGCGCGGCGATTCGATGGCGGAGGCCACCCGCAGGCAGCGGGGTGCGAGATAACGGGCAACATGGAGCAGGCGGAAACTCTCATCGTCTCGGCGCTGTCCGACCTGCTGGCAAGTGAGCCGAAGGCTTCGGCATGACGCGCGACGCGGCTCTGCGCAACGAACTGGCCAGGCTGGCACGCGAGGCTCGGTTACACCTCGATCTGAGCCGTGCCTACGGCGTCGCTCGACTACCTCTCCGCGTCGAGCAGGTGCGGACATATGCCCGGCGATTTCGCCCTTGCCGATTGCAGGAAGCGCCTTCGGGCCATCCACCGGGAGGGGAGAAACCGCCAGACCTCTCGCCCCGCGCGATGGAAAAGATGAGGGCCCTGGAAGCACTGCGGAAGGAGATCGGCGACTGCTGTCGTTGCCGCGTCGGGGCCGGCCGGACCCATCTGGTCTTCGGCGACGGCAATCCCGATGCAGCCCTCATGTTCGTGGGCGAGGCCCCCGGGCGCGACGAGGACCTGCAGGGCATCCCCTTTGTCGGCAGGGCAGGGCAATTACTGACGCGGATCATCCAGGCCATCGGGCTCGAACGGCGACAGGTTTACATCGCCAACGTCCTCAAATGCCGCCCGCCCGAGAACCGTACACCCCTGCCGGACGAGATGGCGGCATGCCTGCCGTTCCTCCTGAGACAGATCGAGATAATCAAGCCATCCATCATAGTCGCGCTGGGCAACCCCGCGATGAAGGCGATCCTGCAGACCGACCAGGGGATAACGAAGATGCGCGGGCGCTTCGTCTCATGGAACGGCATCGAGGTCATGCCTACGTATCATCCGGCATATCTCCTTCGCAATCCCGATGCCCGTAAGTACGTCTGGGCCGACATGCAAAAAGTCCACGCTCGCATGAAGGAACTCGGCCTGCCCATCGGCGAACTGAAGAAGACCCGCCGCGACGGCTGAACGACTGCGTGCCGGCCGCGACCGGAACTCTGCACCGGCCCGCGACCGCCCGAAATAGAAGTTCGATGCGCGTGGACGTTGACATCTCCGCACATGCCGGATAAGGTACGCGAGGTTTATGGCCCGCCACCCTGCGCGAAGGAACACGCGACGCGGGGAGCCGAGAACGAGGCAGCGGGCGATTGACCAGGAGGAGACCAAGTGCCCCGACGCCAGACACCGTGGTCTGCGCTGCTCCTGCTCCACGGGTCGCTCGTGGTCCTGACAATTGGCTGCGCTGATGTGACCGCGCTGAGGCGCGACGTCGTCTCCGCCCGCCAGCGCCGCTTCGAAGCGTGGCGCCAGGAAGTGGCCGGCATCGGTGGAGACCGCGCCGTCATCGAGGGGGACCTTTCGATCAGCGACTGCGTCCGCATCGGACTCGCGAACAGTCGCACGATCCGGCGCGTGCTGCAGGAACGCATTCGTGCCGACGCGCGCCTCCAGGAGGCCTGGGCCGAGGCCTTCCCGGAAATCGTTGCCGGCGCGACGTACACGCGGCTCGACAAGACGCCGAGAACGAACGGCATTCGAGTCGGAAGCATCAATAACTACGGTGTGGATGGCACCATCACACAGCCCCTGTGGCGTGGAGGGGCGATCAGCGCAGGCATCAGGGCTTCGGCTCTGTACCTCATCCAGACCGACGAGTTGGTCCGAAGCACCTTCCAGCAGGTCCTTTATGAAATACGCAAGGCCTATCTCGACGCACGGCTCGCGTTCGATCTGCAGGAGGCAGCGAGACAGTCCGTCGAGGCATCGGCCCGCGCGCTGGAAGACGTTCGCCGCGACCGCGAGGTCGGGCTCGCGGCTGACTTCGACGTCCTCAGGGCTGAGGTTCAACTGAAGAATTTTCAGGCCGCGTACGTTCAGGCGCAGAATCGGTATCATCTCGCGCTCTCCGCCCTCCTCAACACAATGAACGTTTCCCAGGAGAGCCAGGTCAGACTCAGCGATGCGCTCGCCTATCGCCCGTTCGCGCCGGAGATGGAACGCGCCGTCGAGGCGGCCCTCACCCGCCATCCCGACCTCCTCCAGAAGGAATATGCCGTCCGCATACAGAAGGAAGTAGTGACCGTCGAGAAGTCCGGCTTCTACCCGAGGCTGGATGCGTTCATCACGGGCCGTGTGGCACGACCGGACCCGCACAAGCCAGCTGACAAGTCGTTCGGCAGCGAGGCATACGGAGGCATCGCTGCCACGTACAAGGTGTTCGAGGGCTTCCGGACCGTGGCGCGTGTTCGCCAGGCGAAGGCGACGATGCGACAGGCGGAGGAGGATCTCAGGCTCGCCGAGGAGCGCATATTACTGGACATACGCCAGGCCATCCTGAGCATAGAGGATGCGGCTCGCTTCGTCGAGTCGCAGGAGGCCAACGTGGCGCAGGCCGAGGAAGCGCTGCGGCTCGTGGAACTTGGCAGACGCCAGGGCATCCGCCGCGATGTGGAAGTCCTCGATGCCGAGAGCGCTCTCGACACTGCCCGTGCCAATTACGCACAGGCTGTCTACGACCATGAGATCGCACGCCTGAACCTGGAGAAGGCGATGGGCGCACTGGAACCGCCGCCGGACGTCCCTGTACCCGTTCCCCCTCCGGAAGGACCGCTGTTTCCGTGAGAGTTCGTCTCATCGCCCCAGGCGTACGATGCAGCGGATCGAAGGCAAGAACTCCTTTCATTGATTTCGGCCTTCATCGAGCCACGGCCGAGAGGTTGCGCCGGTGCGCATGATCGTCCCGATAAAACAGGTACCAGAGACCAGCGCGGTCCGAATGGATCCGGAGACGGGCACCATGATCCGCGAGGGGGTGGAGGCGATCGTGAACCCGCTCGACCTCTATGCGATCGAGACCGCTCTCCGCCTGAAGGAGACGGAGGGCGGCGAGGTCATCGCCATCAGCATGGGTCCGCCCAGGGCCATGGAGGCACTCCGCGAGGCGATTGCGATGGGTTGCGACCGGGCGGTCCTCCTCTCGCACAAGGCATTTGCGGGCGCCGACACGTGGGCAACCGGACTTGCCCTGGCCGGGGCCATAAGGCGACTCGGAACGTTCGACCTGGTCGTGTGCGGCGAGCGCGCGACCGATGGCGACACCGGCCAGGTAGGCCCGGGACTCGCCGCATTTCTCGATCTGCCCGTCGCCACCTACGTCGCTCGACTCGAACCGGGCCACGACGGCACCGTTACTGTGCGCAGGCTTGTCGAAGAGGGCTACGAGGTTCTCCGCATGCGTCTGCCGGCCGTCGTCACCGTTGTGAAGGAGATCGCGGTTCCGCGCCTGCCCACCCTGCGCGGCAAACGGAGGGCACGGGAGACGGAGATCCCCACCTGGGGACCGGCGGACATCGGCCTGGCCGAGGACACCGTCGGCCTGCGCGGCTCGCCCACTCGGGTGGTCAAAATATTCCGCCCGAAACTCGCTCGCGCGTGTGAGCGTCTGACGGCCAACGACGAGGAGTCGGTCCGGGTGGCGGTCTCGCGCATTATCGCGACGCTGAAAGAGAGGAACATCCTCTGATGCCCCCGACCGGCCAATCCGATCCCCACCGTCACGAAGGCGTCTGGATACTGGCCGAGCAGTCCGGCGGACGCGTCCAGCGCGTGGCGCACGAACTCCTGACTCGCGCAAGGACGCTGGCCGACAAGCGCGGCGCGGAACTCACCGCCGTCGTCATCGGTGCAGACCTGATCGAGGACGACTCACGAGAACTCATCGAGCGGGGGGCCGACAGGGTGCTGGTGATGCAGGACCCCGCCCTCGCCCATTTCCTCGTCGAGCCATACGCGGCGTGTCTTCTCCATGCCATCCGGCATGGTCGGCCCGAGATCTTGCTCGCCGCCGCGACGTCGCAGGGCCGCACGCTGATGCCCTATGTTGCGGTCAAGGCGGGCACCGGCCTGACGGCCGACTGCACTCACCTCGACATAGATCCTGTCACCGGCAATCTTCTTCAGACGAGACCCGCGATCGGCGGGAACATCATGGCGACGATCGAGACGCCGCGGCATCGGCCACAGATGGCGACCGTGCGACCCCGTTCGGCCCCGCCTGCGCCAAGAATACCGGGCCGAGCGGGGCGAGTCGAGCGTATCCAGCCGCCCCGGGAGTTGCTGCGGAGCCGCATCGAGCGACTGGACCTCATCAGCAGCGATTCCGAGCATGGCCTTCAGGACGCTGACGTGGTTGTCTCGGTGGGACGCGGCGTGAAAAGGGCGGACAACGTGGCCACGGTCCAGAGGCTGGCGCACGCCCTCGGCGCAGCACTGGGTGCCAGTCGCGACGTCGTGGATCGCGGATGGCTGAGTTATCCGCATCAGGTCGGCCTCAGTGGGAAGACGGTCAGCCCGCGTCTTTACGTCGCGGTCGGGATATCGGGAGCCATACAGCACCTCGCAGGCATGCAGACGTCGGAGACAATCGTAGCGATCAACAACGACCCCGACGCGCCGATCTTCAACGTCGCGGACATCGGGATCGTGGGCGACCTTTTCGAGGTGGTGCCCGCCCTCATCGAAGCGATCCGTAACGCGAGGAACGCGCAATGACGCCATGGCCGCGGTACAACCCGATCACACCGGCGATAGTCGCGGAACTCCGCAAGATCGTGGGCGAGAAATATGTCATCTTCGATGACGCAGAGAAACTCGAGCCATACTCTCACGACGAGGTACCGGATCGTCGGTACGCGCGCATGCCCGAGGCAGTCGTCCGGCCTCGCACCGCCGAGGAAATCTCGGAGATACTGAGATTGGCGAATCGCGAACTCTTTCCGGTCACACCTCGTGGCGCCGGAAGCGGCCTATCTGGCGGCGCGGTACCGGTCTTCGGCGGCGTCGTCCTGCTCGTGGACCGCATGAACCAGATACTGGAAATTGACCGCGATAACATGATGGTCGTCGTGGAGCCGGGGGTGGTCACCAACGAGATAAATGCCCGTCTCAAGGGGGAAGGCCTGTTCTATCCCGGCTATCCGATGAGCCTGGAAACGTGCTACATCGGCGGAAACGTCGCCGAAAACGCCGGCGGCGGGAAAGCCATAAAGTACGGCGTTACAGGAAATTACGTCACGGGACTCGAACTCGTCACCCCTACGGGCGAGATCGTGCGGCTCGGTGGCAAGCGCGTAAAGGACGTCACAGGCTACGACCTCATCCACCTCATGGTCGGCTCGGAGGGAACGCTCGGCGTGTTCACCAAAATAACGCTCCGGCTCATGGTCGCTCCCAGAGCCAGCGCCGACCTCCTCTGCGTGTTCGCCACTCCGGAGGAAGCGATTGCGGCTGTGCCACGCATGATGACCGCCGCAGGTGTGGTCCCCGCGGCCATCGAGTTCATGGATCGGACGTCGGTCTGCGCTGCATGCGAATACCTGAACGAGTCCTTGCCCTATCAGGATGCCGGTGCCATGCTCCTGATCAGTGTCGAGGGCCGCGAGGCAACGGAGGTGGAACGGGACTACGACGCCATCGGCGAGGCAGCATTGCAGGCCGGCGCCGTCGAGGTCTTTGTCGCCGACAACCGCACGACGTCCGAGCGGATCTGGCGCGTGCGACGCAACATCGCCGAGGCCTTCAACGTGCTCTCAGAACACCAGAGCAACGAGGACATTGTCGTCCCGATGGCGGCCATTCCGAGGCTCGTCGCGGGACTCCAGGAACTATCGAGCCGCTACGATGTACAGATGCCCTGCTATGGCCACGCAGCGGATGGGAATATGCACATCCGAATCGGGATGAACCCTTCCTGGTCGCTCGAGAAATGGGACGCCACGCTGCCGCAGGTGGTCCGCGAACTGTACGCACTCACCATAGACCTGGGCGGGACGCTTTCCGGAGAGCATGGCATCGGCCACAAGCGACGACAGTACATGCCGTTGTTCTGTTCCCGGGCCCATCTCGAGATGATGCGCGCCATCAAGAAGGCACTGGATCCGAACCTGATCCTGAACCCGGGCAAGGTCTTCGATCTCTAAACCGACCTCAGAAGGGCCGCTGCAGCCTCCACGAGTATATCGCAGGTCTCCTCTCCCGGACCCCCTCCCAGGACCGGAAGCACCTCGTATCCGCCGCGAGCAAAGCACTGCTTCGGCGGAACATAGCCACAGTCGCCGTTCGCGAGCGATGCCACGAAGGTATGGCGGAAGGGGGACGCGCGTTTTATGGCCATGCCTATCTCGGTGAAGGGCTCGCCGGGGACAAATGCGACTGCCAGTCCATCGGAGAACTTGATGGCCGCGAGGTCGAAATCCCGCCCGTCGCGTCCCCTGGTCCACTCAGCGTAGGCCAGAAGTTGCTCGGCGAAAAACCGCCTGACGATTTCGCTTCCGCGGGCGAGGTCCTCGCTGGTCAGATCGCCGGACGCTTCCCGAGCAGGCGTCGCCACTATCCGCCGAGCCTCGGCTAACTCTGCATCGGAGACCCGACGGAACGGTATCCTCACCCGCCGCGTCTCGAATCGAAGAGGCGACGGCTCGAGCGGCACCGATGCATCCAGCGCGCGCTGCACTATCTTAGCGTATCCCTCGCCGATCCGCTGCGACTCCGAGTAGGAGGTCTGCGGCCCGGCGGTCGTAACATCGAAATGGTTCACGTTGCCCGCCGGTCCGATCAGGACGATAGCGGTGAGGCCGGCTCCCGCCACGCGCCGCAATGCACGTTCCATGTGACCCGGCCAGTCGGCCGAGACCCTGTCGCCACCGATGGTATCCGTATGATTGGTGATATTGGCGAGCAACCCGACGACGCGCGCTGCCCTGTACACCGCGAGGACCCCGACCTCGCGGTCAACAGGCCCCTCCGGTGCCACGATGTCGGGGTTGAGTTTTCCAGGATTCGTCACGACTTTACCGTTCCGCATCCAGTAGCGGCGATTGAATGCGAACGGATTGTCCTCGACAACGCCAACGCGCAGTTCTGCGGGTGCAAGGTCCCGCATGGCGTCGCGCACCGCCTCGGCCGCCCTCTGCGCCACCATGTCCAGGTAGGCTGCCGGCGGCTCATCCGCGCTCAGGACTCCGCCCACGTCCGGCGCCGTGTGGGTGTGGGTCGCCACAAGGGGAATCGTATCGGCGAGGGGAAATCCTTCGTTCCCGAGCGCAGAGCGCACCCGGCGGAGAAGGTCCTCCGACACTATACAGAGGTCGAAACTCACGATGCCAGACATTGCGCCCTCCGCCTCGACCACCATGGCCCTCACGTGGATGTCGTCCAGGACACCCGTGTTGGGGCGGGGGTTGAAGTAACCGGCGAGGGACAGCCCCAGGTGAGGGTTGATTATGGCTCGGCCGAAGCCTGCCCGACATGAGTCACCGTGCGGAGTGTTCGCGGTCATGGGTTCCCTTTCCTGACCCTGCTCGAGAGACGCGTGGAAGATTACCGCAAGAGTGCACAGGACGTCCAGCGTGAAAATCGCTCTGCGGGCTGGAGTTGAAGGCGCGACGCGAAAGGTCTATAATTCCTATTCTGGCACGTAAGTGAAGTCGTGATATTCCCCTCTGGCAAGCAAGCGAGCGCATATGTCCAAGGTCAACGTCTGGCTCCGGAAGAAGCAGACGGTCATCCTCGCGGTGCTGTGCTCCGTCCTCATGGTTTCCTGGTACGGAGGCTCGCAACTCGTCCATGCGCTTTCCGGCAGTCGCGGGAAACAGACGGTCGGCACGATCTTCGGGCGCAGCGTACCCGCGCGCGAGTTCATGGCGCTCCAGTGGCGCCTGTATCGGCTCTCCCAGATCAACCCCATGCCTCCTGAACTCGTGACCGCGAAAGCCTGGGAGACCCTCCTCCTTGCGGAGGAGGCCCGCAGGTGCGGACTGGAGGTCACAGACGCAGACGTCCGCGATCTGCTCCAGCGTCGTTTCCCTGGGCGTTCCGGTGGACTCGATTCTGGCGCCTACAACGCATTCCTCGATCGCATAGGCCTGAGTCCGGCCGAATACGAAAAACTGGTCCGCGACCTGTTCATGGCCGCTCTGGCAGAGGAAATGGCGGCGACCACCATAGTCATGCCCAAGGAGGAGGCATGGCTCTGGTATAGCCGAGAGAACCAGACCACGCAGGTCAGATTCATCCGGCTCAGGGGCGAGGACCTCGCAGCGATCTGTCCGACCACCGAAGAGGAGATCCGGAACTTCTACCAGGAACGGGCCGATGTACCGCGTGAGAAAGGCGGTTATGAAGTGCCGGAGCGCGTCCAGATCGAGTACGTCATGGCACCCCTCGCCAGGTACGCCGAGGAAATCGTTCCGACGGAAGAGGAGATCCGCAAGTATTACGACTCCCATCAGGACGAGTTCAAAGTTGAGCAACCGGCAGAAGAAAAGAAATCCGAGAAGGCCACGGAGAGCGACTCGAACGCAAAGCCGGCGGAACAGCCCGGGACGAGTGGCGAACAGGCAGACCCGGCGCAGGCGGACTCGAAGGAGGCCGCGGGAGAGAAGGGCCAGCCATCCGGCGCCCCCGCCAAGGCCGACGCCCAGTCCGCGACAAAGGTCAAGCCTTTCGACGAGGTCCGAGACGAGATCGCCCGTAAACTGCGCGACACGGAGGCACGCCGCAGAGCCGAAGAGACCATGCGCCAGGTGAACGAGGAGATATGGAAGGCGCTCGACGTCCCCTTCGGGAGCGAAGAGGTCCGCACCGTATCCTTCCAGGAACTCGCGAAAAAGTTCAATCTCCTTTACAGGCGACCGCCCCCCTTCAGCAGGGCCGAGGCGCTTTCCGTCGTGCCAGGCGCCTTCAAACTTCCGGAGAAGGCCTTCGGTCAGGGGGATTCCGCGATCAACGTGCCGCGGCCCGTCATGGACTCCGACGAGGGACCTTTCATCTTTCAGATACTCGCGATCGAACCGCCCCATCCAGCCCCTTATGCGGAGGTGGCCGAGAAGGTCACCGCGGACCTGCGACGGCGCAAAGGATTTCAACTGGCGCAGCGGATCGCCGAACAGGCGTCGAAGGCCTCGAACCTCGACGAGGCCAAGGCGCTGGTCGCGCGCCTCATCCGGGAGGCAGCGCAGAGTGCTGGGCAGACCGTCGAGCCCGAAACCTTGTTCGTCACCGGCGAGACCAAGTTCTTCTCCGCTCCAAGGGAGCATCAAGATCTCTTCTCGGGAAACACCATGCGATACCTGTACGATATCGGCCTGGAAGAGGGTTACAACTATGTCCGCTTTGGCGACGAGGCATTCCGGCTGAACGAGGGCGAGGTCGGCTGGGTCGCTGAGGCCGGAATAGAGACGGCCTTCGTGATACAGCGCATGGCCACCAGGCCGGCAGACCGCGCGAAGTTCGAGGAGGAGTACGAGCGCGTCGCGCCGCGACTCCTGGACCGCAAACGCGAGGCCGCGATGAGAACGTGGCGCGCTGACCTTCTGCACCGCGCCAAGCCGTCGAAAGAGGTGATGGAAAGCCTCAGCCGCCTGCCCGAGTGGCAGGTCTGAGCGGCCCGTGCCTCGCGCCGATTCGAGACCCTTCCAGGACGGTGCGCCTCACATGCGAATCATCCGCGGACGGCTCGAACACATTCCACCCATGGACGGACCGAAGATCACCCTTGGGACCTTCGACGGCGTCCATCTGGGGCATCGAACCGTCCTGACTCGGCTCAGGACATGGGCGAGGCGTACAGGCAGCGAGCCCGTGGTGATAACGTTCGACCGCCGACCGGCAGAGACCGTTGGCAACGCGCCGCCCGAACATATTACCTCCCTGAAGCACCGTCTCCTCCTCATCGAACACCTCGGCATCGCTGTGGCAGTCGTACTCGAGTTCGACCGCGACCTCGCCACTTGCGAGGCGGAGGACTTCGTCCGCATACTGGTCTCCAGGCTCCGACCGACGGGAATCATGCTCGGCCACGACACGCGATTCGGTCGTGGCGGACGTGGAGACATCAACCTGATGAAAACCCTGGGCAGACTGCACGGTTTCGAGGTGCGGGAGGCACCAGCCGTAACCTTCGGCGGCCGCCCGATCAGCAGCACGCGCGTGAGGGATGCGATCAAGCGGGGCGACCTCGATCTCGCCAGAAAACTTCTCGGCAGGCCATATAGTACGCTCGGGACCGTGGTCTCGGGGACCGGCCGCGGCAGAATGCTCGGGTACGCGACCGCGAACCTCGACCTGCACAACGAAGTTCGCCTCCCTGAGGGGGTTTACGCCACGAAGACCGGCTTCGACGGCAGGTGGCGATGCTCCGTCACCAACATCGGCAGACCGCCGGGCCTGGATGGAGGAAGGCACCCCACGTTTCTCTCGAACGAGGTGGTAGTCGAGACGCACATACTGGACTTCTCCGGGGACCTGTATGGTCGCGACCTCGAGGTCAGGTTTCTCGCTCGTCTCCGCCCCGAACGCCGTTTCACCAGGCCCGAATCGCTGAGGAGCGCCATCGCCGAAGACATCCGGGCCGCGCGGGCCTTCCACGCGGCCGACACGGACAGGACAAGGCCGATCGTATGAGCAGCGACGCGAGCCTGCGGACGGAACCAGTGACGGGACGCGCTCCCGACGCCCCGCGCGCGATCGTCATCCGTGGAGCGCGGGAGCACAACCTGAAGAATCTCGACCTCCAGATACCCCGCGACAAACTCGTTGTCATCACCGGCCTCAGCGGCTCCGGGAAGTCCTCCCTCGCCTTCGACACCATCTTCGCCGAGGGCCAGCGCCGCTACGTCGAAAGCCTCTCGGCATACGCACGACAGTTCCTCGAGCAGATGCAGAAGCCAGCCGTCGAGTCCATCGAGGGCCTGCCCCCGACGATCGCGATCGAGCAGCGTTCCGGCCACGCGAGCCCGCGGTCCACCGTGGCCACGACGACCGAGATCTACGACTTCCTCCGCCTCCTGTACGCACGATGCGGGACCCCCTATTGCTACCGCTGCGGCCGGGCGATCACCCAGCAGACGGCTGAACAGATCGTCCGTGCCGTCATCCAGGAGTGCGCGGACCGGTCGGCCCGCGTGATGATCCTCGCCCCGCTCGTCCGGGGCCGAAAGGGAGAACACGCCGACGTCATCCGCCGCATCAAGGCCGAGGGCTACGTGAGGATTCGGCTCGACGGCGTCGTAGTGGACGTGGGCAACGTCTCCCACCTCTCCAAGACCAAGAAACACGACATCGAGGTCGTGGTGGACCGGCTGGTGATCAGGCACGACGTCACCAGCCGCCTCACCGATTCCATAGAGACGGCCCTGCGCCTCGGCGATGGGCTCCTCATCGTCGCCGAGGACACCCCCCGGGGCTGGCGCGACACACTGTACAGCGAGAAGTTCGCCTGCGCCGAGTGCGGAGTCAGTTACGGCGAACTCGAGCCCAACATGTTCTCCTTCAACAGCCCTTACGGGGCGTGCCCCACGTGCGACGGGCTGGGAACGAGACTGGAATTCGACCCTGATCTCATTGTACCCGACAAGGACCTGTCGCTGCGGGAGGGCGCAATAGACGTGTGGCGTCGCGGTGGCAGGCGGATGGCGATCTATTACCATTACGTCCTGCGCGAGTTCTGCGACAACTTCGGCGTGGACCCCGATACGCCGTTTCGAGATCTCCCCGACCACATCAGGGAGATACTCCTGTACGGCACCGACACGCCGGCCGGCAAGGACGCTCCCGTTCAGTTCGAGGGGGTCATCCCGAACTGTATCCGCAGATTCCACAAGACCACGAGCGAGTACGTGAAAAAGCGGCTTCACGATTACATGAGCGAACTGCCCTGCCCCACCTGCAAGGGCGCCAGGCTCCGCAAGGAATCCCTCTCCGTCCGTGTGGGCGGAAAGTCCATCAACGAGGTCGTCGCAATGTCCATTGCCGACGCGCTGGCCTTCTTCACGGACCTGCGCCTCGAAGGCGAGAAGGAGAGAATAGCAGCGCCTATCCTGAAGGAAATCCGCCAGCGCCTCGCCTTCATGGTTGACGTGGGCATCGGATACCTGACGCTCGACAGGTTGAGCGCCAGCCTCGCTGGAGGAGAGGCACAGCGCATACGTCTGGCAACACAGGTCGGGAGCGGCCTCGTCGGGGTGTGCTACGTCCTCGACGAACCCACCATCGGCCTCCACGCGCGGGACAACAGGCGCCTCATCAATACGCTCCTGCACCTCAGGGACCTCGGCAACACCGTCGTGGTGGTCGAGCACGACGAGGCGACGATCCGCGCGGCCGACCACATAATAGACCTCGGTCCGGGCGCGGGCGCACACGGAGGCGAGATCGTCGCTCAAGGAACGCTGCAAGACATCATCGCGAATCCGAACTCCCTCACCGGGGCCTATCTGGACGGTCGAATCCAGATACCTGTACCGGCCGCACGGCGCACCGGCGAGACCGAGTCCATCATCATCCGCAGGGCCGCGGAGCACAACCTCAAGAACATTGACGTCGAGATACCCCTGGGGCGCCTCGTCGTCGTCACCGGCGTCAGCGGCTCAGGAAAGAGCACCCTCGTGACTGAAATCCTCTACCGCGCCCTGGCCCGCAAACTCTACCGGAGCCGCGAACGGCCCGGCAAGCACGCCCGGATCATCGGCGCGAACCGCATTGACAAGGTCATAGCGATTGATCAGTCGCCGATAGGTCGCACCCCCCGCAGCAACCCGGCGACCTACATTAAAGTGTTCGACCACATTCGCCGGGTGTTCGCAATGACCAAGGAGGCCAAGGTGCGCGGCTACTCCCCTGGCAGGTTCTCCTTCAACGTCAAGGGTGGACGATGCGAGGCCTGTCAGGGACAGGGAACCAAGACCATCGAGATGCACTTCCTGCCCGATGTCTTCGTCACCTGCGACGTCTGCAAGGGCAAGCGCTACAATCAGGAGACGCTGGAGATACGTTTCAAGGGACTCAGCATAGCCGATGTCCTCGATCTCACCGTGGATGAAGCGCTCACCGTCTTCGCCGCCTTCCCCGCGATAAGGAGGCTCCTCCAGACCCTGGCAGACGTCGGCCTCGGGTACATCGCCCTGGGACAATCGAGCACTACCCTTTCGGGCGGCGAGGCGCAGCGCGTCAAACTGGCAGCGGAACTCGGAAAACAGGCAACAGGAAGCACCCTGTACATCCTCGACGAACCCACCACCGGACTCCATTTCGCCGACATAAGCAGACTCTTGAACGTGCTCAACAGGCTTGTCGACCTCGGAAACACGGTGGTCGTGATAGAACACAACCTTGACGTTATCAAGACCGCCGACTACATCATTGACCTCGGACCGGAGGGCGGAGACGCCGGCGGCAGGGTGGTCGCGGTTGGTACACCCGAGGAGGTCGCTGCAAACCCGAATTCGTACACGGGGCAGTTCCTGAGGCACGTGCTCGCGCGGGCGGCTTCCTGATTTGCGGCGAATCCGAACGCAGCGATCGGGCAGTCTTGCACCGCCGAACGAGCGGACGCACCGATGACAGAGACCCGAATCATCCTCGGCTCTCCCCTGCCGTCCTGGCTCGCCATCGCGATCGGTGTCGCTCTGCCGGTCCTGGTGGCGGTCATGGCTTCGGTTGCTACCCGCTCCGCCTCGTCCCCATCTCGCTCCATCGCTCTCGCCCTGGAGACCGCGGCCGCCGTCCTCCTGTCCGGACTCGTTCTCGACCCCAGGATAATCAGCCGCAGGCCAGACCCCCACAAGCCCATCTGCGGCTTCCTGTTGGATGTATCGCGAAGCATGTCGCTTTCGGATCGAGTGCCGGCAGAGGCGAGAGAGTGGCTCCGTGCTCGCCTCCCCCAGAGCCCGGCGGAGCCAGCGGAGGTCAGGCGAGATGTAATCGCGGAGGCCCTCGTCCCACGCAGCGACGACCGCATGGGGGTGCGTCTGCTGGAGGCGTTCGATGTCAGACGATGGAATTTCGCGGCAAGCCTCGAGTCCGTCCCGCTGGACGCGAAGCAGGTCAACGCCAGCCCCACAGGGAGCGCGACGGCAATCGGCGACGCGCTCATGGCCATTGCGCGGGTCCCGCCCCCGGATCGGCCGCATGCCATCGTCCTTCTCAGCGATGGAGGATGGAACGCCGGGTGCGACCCCGTCGAGGCGGCAAGGACTCTCCATCACCTCGGCCTGCGCGTCTTCGCTGTCGGGATCGGCGATCCCGAGCCACCCCGCGACGTCATGCTCCTCGAACTCCGCTCGCCACCGCGCGGTCTGGTCGGAGAGGAGATGCTCCTCACCGCCAGGGTGAGCACCAGCGGTCTCGGAGGCGAATCGTTCGAGGTGCAACTCTCGACCGAAAACATGCCGCCGATTCGGAAGACAGTGAACCCCGATCTATCGGGAGCACCCGTGGAGGTGCAGTTCGCGGTCGTGCCAGAACGCCCTGGACTTCACACTTTCACCGCCGAGGTCGAGCCGCTTCCGAACGAAAGGGATGTCGCAAACAATATCGCGACCGCCTCGTGTTCGATAGAGGAACGCAAGATCCGCATTCTGCTGATCGAATCCGAGCCCAGATGGGAGTATCGGTTCCTGAGGAGCGTCCTCCTCCGGGACCCTGCCGTGGAACTCGCCACATGCCTCCTTCGGGCAGGAATAGGGCCCGCGGTCGGCGCGGGATTCACCGGCGAGGTACCGACAAGGAGCGATGAAATCTTGAGTTATGACGTCATAATATTGGGAGATGTGGAGAAGGAACATCTGCCGGACGCATTTCTCGAACGGGTCGCCAGCGCCGTGCGAGTGCGCGGCACAGCCGTCCTCGTTGTCGCAGGCCGGCGAGGTGCCTACCAGACGCTCGCTGAAACGCCCTTGGCCAACGTCCTGCCGGTTATCCTCACCGGGTCGCCGGATGGCCCGGAGGACAGGGGCGCACCATTCCAGGTCAGGCTGACAGTTCAAGGGGAGAGTCACCTTCTCACCCGCCTTGCTGCGGGTCCCGCGGAGAATCGCGCAGTGTGGGCACAGTTGCCCGCCTGTCAATGGTCGGCAGCGGTGACGGGCACGGTCCCCGGCGCCACGGTCCTCCTGGAGCATCCCCATCGCCTCGCAGGAACCGCACGCCGTCCCCTCCTCGCTGTCCGCACGATCGGCATGGGCAAGACGATGTTCTGCGGATTCGAGGATACGTGGCGCTGGCGTAAAGGAATCGGAGACGCATACCACTACCGATTCTGGGCGCAGGCGGTGCGGTGGCTCGCGCGACGGCAGTTCGAGAGCGGCGACCCGCGCGCACGCCTCCGACTCGACCGCGACCGGTGCGAGGTCGGCGAGTCCGTCGTCGCCGACGCGCTATGCCTCAACGAGGCGGGCTTTCCGCTTACCGACGCTACCGTGCGACTGAGCGTCGAGCGGAACGGCAGGCCAGTCCACCAGGTCTCCATGGCACCCGTGGAGGGCGGATGGGGAATCTACCGCGGCGTTTACACTCCCACCGAGTCCGGCACTTACGCATTCAGACCGATCGTTTCGACCTGGGGCGATGCCCCGCTGGATTCCTCCGCGACCCTCGAAGTGGCAGAGCCGGACCGGGAGCGCTGGACGACAGCGCAGAACCGCGCCCTCATGCAGTCCATCGCCTCAGCGGGTGGTGGCGAATATCTGCCATGGTGGGAAGCCGACCGCCTGCCCGAGGCCGTTGCAACCATGGTTCCGCGCCAGACCCTCGTTACCGAACTTTCCCCGTGTCGGCATCCAGCGTACTATGTGGTGATGATGGGGCTTCTCGCATCCGCATGGACGATACGGCGCAGGATTGGCCTGCCATGAACGAGTCGCCGGTGAACCTGCCCGGGCCCGTACGCGACGCCTTGAATAGTTACCGGGCGCGCCACAAGGCCCTGCGCGCCGGATTCGGCCTGCTGGTCATGATCGCGTGCGGCCTGTCGCTGACGTTACTGGCGGTCGCACTGGACCGGTTCATGCGACTTCCGCCTCCGGCGCGCGCGGCGCTCCTCGTCGCGATAGTGGCAACCGTCGTCTCCTGTGGCATCCGTTGCGTCGCATGGCCGCTGATCGAACGGATTCCCGACAGGCGGGCGGCAGTCCGGGTTGGACGCCGCTTCCCGCCGATCGAGGAAGACCTCGTCAGCGCCGTGGAACTCTCCCGGGCGTCTGGTGCGGGAACGTCGTCAGCGCTGACCGCCCGCGCTCTCGAGACTATCGGACGGCGCATCGGACGGATAGACGGCGCGGCGGCAGCCTCCTTCCGTCCGACGCTGATCGCCGGAGCGGTATGCCTCGCCGTCCTGGCCGCCTTCGGCGCTACACTGCTGGCACGACCGAAGATGCTGACGAATGCGCTCCACCGGCTCTTCCGACCAGACCTCGATCTGCCCTACTACTCCAGCGTGGCCCTGGAGGTCAGTCCCGGCGACAAGGTGATCGCGGCAGGCGATCCGATCCACATCTCGGCGCGCGCGACGGGCGGGCGCGTGGCGTACTTTACCCTCGAGATCAGATTGCGCGGGACGCGACGAAAGTTGCGTCTGCCGTGCACGGGCGGAACTGCATGCTGGACGAGCGAAACCATCGCCGAGACATTTAGATATCGCTTCGCGGCGGGCGACGCCCTCACTCCGTGGTACACCATCCGGGTCATCCCCCCGCCGGCCATCGCGAGGTTATCGGCGCGCATCCGCCCACCCGATTATGCTGCCGCCCCCGACCGAGTCGTGGAAGACCTCGATAATTCAATCGAGATAGTGTCGGGCTCCGCCCTCTCGATCGAGGCGGAAACCGTCGCGCGCGGGGCGGACCGCGGCTTCGAGTGCGCCGGCGACTTCCGGTTCGACGGCAAATCCGTGGCGGCGTATCCTGAGGGCGAAGGTCGTCTGCGTTCCGATTACTTCCAACCCGGCGCCAGCGGCGTCTTGACGATACAACTGACCGATGGCTTCGGTTTGCGCTCCAGGCCGCCAAAGCAAGTGCAGGTCCGAGTTGTGCCAGATGCGCCGCCGCAAGTCGCCATCGCTCGGCCGGCGGGCGACCTCGTCCTTCTCCCCGGCGACACGACCCGCGTCGTGGCGGAAGCACGCGACGAATTAGGTCTCCGCTCGCTCGACATCGCGATGCGCACCACGGGCAAGCACCGGGAGGCCGACCCGCAGTGGGTCACGATGAAGATGAAAGATGGCGATCCGAATACCCCGGCCCTCGTGGCCGAGATGGATCTCGCAGTGGACGCGCTGGGTCTCGTACCGGGGGACACGCTGGAATACAAAGCAACAGCCAGCGATTACGCGGCGGACGACGCATCGCGCCGGGGCGAGTCGCGCGCTTTTCGCGTTCTTATCCTCGACGAGCACGAGCATCTCGAGCGCCTTCTCGAAAAGTTGCACGACATAGAGACCGACCTCCTGCGTCGGGCAGGGACCGAGAGGGAGCAATCCAGAACAGCAGATGGACTCGCCAGCAGGTCCGACGAATCCGTTCGGCGCGAGTGTCGCGCGGCGGAGAAGACGGAACGCGAACAGGCCCGGGAGACCGCCGCAGTCGCTGATAACGTCGAGAGCCTCCTCGCCGAACTGGCTCGGAACCGGAAAGCCCCGATAGAACTTCTCTCCGACCTTGCGCGTCTGAGCCGTGCCATACGGGATGTCGCGTCCAACCCGATGCGTTCGGCCGCCGAGGCCTTCCGCAGCGCGTCCGAGTCGGACTCGCCCCGGCGCGAGGATTGGTTGCGGCAGGCCGGCCGCTCTGCCGAAAACGCCAGCAAGACGTTGGAGGACCTTGCGCGGATAGCCGACCGAATGCGAAGGGAATCTTTGCTGGCCAAACTCGCTGAAGATGCCGCCAGAATCGCAGCCCGACAGCGCGAACTGCGTGCCTCAACACCATCCGTCGCCATGACCACGGCCGGTCGCGCCCGCGATGACCTGGACGCCCTATCTCGTCAGGCCCTCGACAGACTGGCACAGGCCGAAAGAGGGATACGCGACTCCATCGGCGAACTCCGCGACCGCCTCGGAAGCGCGGCCGACTCACTGGCTTTTGCAAGTCCCTCGGATGCCAGACTCGCGCGGGCAGCCCATCAGCGCACGAAAGACATCGGTCTTGCCGAACGCGCGGGGCGCCTCGCCGACCGCATCGAGCAGAACATATTGTTCGCAGACCTCGACGAACAGGAGCGGGTCGCGGAATCCCTCGACGAAATAGCGGCGATGCTCCACCGCCCGGACGACCTCGAGGCGCTTGCGCGGACCCTCGACCAGTTCATCATCCGCCAGACAGATGTCAACCGACGGACACAGGGCGAAGTCGATCAGCCCGGGGGGCGCGAAGACGCGAGGCAGATCTCAGCGACACAGGCGTCGCTGGAGCGGGACGTCTCCGAACACTCCGCGGCGCTCCGCTGGCTCGCGCGCGAGATGGGGACCTTCGACCTCGCCACGCCTCGCTGCCTCGACGCTGCGGCCGCCGAGATGCGCGACGGCGCGGACGACCTGGCCGCTTCGAGGTTCTCCGATGCCTTGAAGCATGGACAGGCCGCGCTCGAACATCTCGTGGAAGCGCGCCGGGCACTCGAGCCGGACATGGCGCGACTTGCCAACGCCTCGGCCAGCCCGGGAGCCACACAACTCGAAGCGCTCCTTCTCCTTCAGCGCACGCTCATGGGACAACGAAAGGTCAACCGCGGAACCGCCGAGGCCGATGCCATCCGCGCCGAGTACCCGGAACGTTTCAGCCGGACGCTGATTACGCTGACCGGGACGCAGAGCGCCCTGCGCCTGGACACCCTGCGACTTGCCCACATCCTGACGCCATTTCAGGAGGCCGCTGCCGTCGCCGCTTCCGCCGCAGAAAAGATGCTGAATAGCGCGACACTCCTCGGATCCGGGGAAACCGGCCGAGTGACGAGGATCGTCCAGGAGGAGGCTGTGGCCCTCCTGGAAAAACTCCTGGAGTCTCAGCAGGCCGCTTTCCGTGCGAGCGGCCAGGCCGACGCTATGACCCTGGCAGTCATGCGGATGTTCGGCGCCGGAGGCGGCTTCGCGGGTGGAACGGGCGCTGGTACGACCGCTCCGCGGATCGAGCGGAGCGATGACGCAGAATGGTACCGGCCCCGGTCCGCTTTCGAGGGACGCCTGTCGGTAAGCGCCGAAGAGAGGATACCGGCGGAGTACCGGGCGCTCGTGGACGCCTACTTCGAGTCGTTGCGAACGGCGTTGCCCGGGCGATAGAGATATGACACCATTCGAAAACCGGAGCATGTCGCCCGTGAAAGGTGTCCGCCCCTTGCGTGGGGTTGATGTCGTTCTCCTCGCGATTGCGTGGGGACTCGCCGCAAATGTCGCACCCGGTGCCTTCGGACAGGAAGCCCAGGTAGGGGTGAAACCCGAGGTGGATCAGGCGGTGAAGCGAGGGCTGGATTTCCTTGCCCGTACCCAGCAGGAAGATGGCACGTGGCCGGGAAAGTACGGGGAAGTGAGCGGCGTGGTTGGACTCGCAATGCTCGCGTTCCTCGCCCACGGCGAGATGCCCGATGAAGGACCGTATGGAGCCGTGATGAGCCGGGCGGTGAATTACATTGTCTCCAACCAGAGGCCGAACGGCCTTCTCGTAGGGCGCGATGCCTCGTCACCCATGTACAGCCACGGTTTCGCGACGCTCGCCCTGGCCGAGGTATATGGCCAGAGCCGTGATCCGCGCATAGGCGTCGCGCTGAAGAAGGCGGTCGCCCTTATCGTCTCCTCCCAGAACGCCACCGGCGGATGGCGCTACAACGTCAATTCGCAGGACGCCGACACGACGGTCTCGGGCGCGCAGATGATTGCGCTGCGGGCCGCGGCCCAGGCAGGAATCGAGGTCCCTCACGAGGTCATCCAGCGCGGCGTGGCGTACTACAAGGCCTGCTTCTGCCGAGGGGGCGGGTTCGGTTACACTGGCCCCCAGGGTCCAAACGCGGCCCGGACCGGCATCGGCATCCTGGTCCTGAGCCTTTCCGGAGAATACCGGTCGGACGAGGCGAAGGCGAGCGCAGATTGGCTTTACAACAACCTCCTCCGCCAGGAACCGAACTGGATGTATTACGCCGCATACTACGACGCCCAGGCCATGTTTCAGGCGGGTGGCAAGTATTGGCGCCTCTGGAACGAAATGATGGTACCCCGGATCCTCCGTCTCCAGTCGCCCGATGGTTCCTGGGACTCCGGGCAACTCGGCCCGACACTGGACACGGCACTGGCACTGCTCGCACTCGAGGTGAACTACAACCTTCTGCCCATATATCAGCGATGAACAGGAGAAACTCATGAAAACGTGTCTTGCCCTGCCCTGTCTCGTTCTGGCGGTATGCTCATCGCTTTGTCTCGGGAACGGCCTCGAGCAGCCGCCAGATCGCGAAGGACGAGGGCCCGCCATCTTCGTGCCCCGCCCTCGCGGCGCCGGTGAAAGCCTCGATGACATGTCTGACCAGGCCAGCGGTGACCTGGTCGTAACCGCGGCGGGCGACCGCCTTCATGGCACGGTGCTCGGAATCGGGCAGGACGGCGTCCTGCGGATGACGGGCCCAAGCTTCGACGGCGAGGTGAGGGTACGGGTGCCGTCTCTCGGCGCAATCCGGTTCAACTCCCGGACCATGGAGGAGGGGGCCGATTCCGTCACGTTGACGAATGGCGACCGCATTCCGGGCCGAGTATCGGAGGTAACGCCCGAAGGAGTGGTACTCGAGACATCGCTGGCGGGCACGCTAAAGGTTCGTCGCGCAATGGTCTCCGCCATCTCTTTTCGCTCCGAGGAGGGCTCCCTGTTATCGAGTTCCTTCGCACGCGGCACCATGTCGCCATGGGAACCCGTCCGGGGCGTCTGGAAGATCCAGGACGGCACCCTCCTCTGCATGACCTACGGCGAGCACTCCACTCTGGTCGGCGCACTCGACCAGACCCGGGACGTCACTTTCGTCGCCGATGTCGAGGGAATGCCCGGAAGTAACATCGTCTGCGAGATGGTGCTCTTCGCGAGCGACAAGGAGGAGTACTATGGCAGGGACAGCGTCCTGGCGCGCTTCACCAGTCACGATTTCGCAGTCCTGTATTGCGCGAGGGGAGGTGTGAACCAGGTGGCGAACGAACGGATGCCGAAGCGACCGTTCAACAGCGGTTCTCTGCGGTTTGCATACGACCCGGCCGCCGGCAGGATGCAATTGTGGGTGGATGCGCTTCAGTTGGGCGAGTGGGCCATTCCCAATCCGCCCCGCGCGGGCCAGTTCGTGCTCTTCAGCACCCAACAGCCTCTCAGGGTGAAATCCCTTCAAGTCCTTTCCGGAATCGTTCCGCCATCGGAGACCAGTGCAGCAAGGGAAAGCGAGATGGATTCGCTGCTCTTCGCTAACGGTGACAAGGTGTCCGTCGAGACGCTGATCCTCCGCGACGGGACCGTGAGAGCAAAGACGCCGTTCGGAGAGATCCAGGCGCCGGCGAACACGGTACGCGCGATATCGGTGGGGACGCGCGGACGCGAGATCCCGCGCCGAAGAGCCAACGACGTGCAGGTCGAGACGGGAGCCAGCCGCCTGACGCTCGCCTTCAAAGAGATGAATTCCGAGTGCCTGACAGGCGTAAGCGACGCGCTGGGAGAGGTCAGGCTCCAGCGCGCAGCGCTCAACGAGATCCGGTTCAACATCTACGAGTGACGGAGGAGCCAAGTGTTTCGGATGCGCGCCGGACGGGGAGTGGCGGCGGCACTCGTCGTCGCAGTTGCCGGCGCGTTCGCGCAGCCGCAGCCGGCGAACCAGGATCTCGTCCGGATAGGGAAGGTCGTAGTTGATCGCGCGTCGCGCAGCGCGGAGGTCGAGGGTACCATCTGCCTCCGCCAGGGCATCCTCGACTACCTGGCCGTGGCGCCGGGAAGCGGAAAGGAGTACGAATCGCTCCTCGTGCTCGATTGCGAGCCGTCGCATCTTCATGCGGCGCTCCTCGCTCTGGGTGCCCGGCCTGGCCCTATCGAGGAAAAGTTCAGGTCCACTTCACGGGGAGACGGGGCGTCCACCGCAGATTCCATTCGACCGGCTGGCGACAGAGTGGAGATTTGCGTATCCTGGGAAGCGGACGGCGTTCGGCGCTCCGCGCCTGTCTCTGCCTGGCTCATCGAACGGCGGACGCGGCGACCTCCGGCTGACCTCTCCTGGACCTTCACCGGATCGTTCTTCGCAAAGACGCTCGACGGAGCCGCGACGGCATACGCGGCGGACGAGGAGCGCCTCGTCGCGGCCCTGCTGTATCATGGAGCGTGCGTCCTCAACGTCGCTTCGGCGGCAGGCAACCCTTACGCCGGCGCGGACCAGGGTTTCGAGGTCAACACCGTTGCCCTTCCCCGCGAAGAAACCCCCATTCGCGTGATATTTCGCCCACTTCGTTCCCGGTCGGATGCTTCACCATGATTCCGCTGACAGTCACCAGTCTCCTGCTGACAAGCGCGCTCGTCGCGGGGCCTAACCGGGACCCTATGGGCACGCGACTCCATCCGGATCTGGAGCGGGAGACGCTCCGCGCCATCGGACTGGGACTCCGATGGCTCGAACAGCAACAACACGAGGATGGCCACTGGTCGCTGGACGAGTATCCGGCGATCACGGCCCTCGTCGCGCAGGCGTTTCTGAACGATCCCGCACGCCGACCGATGGAGATGAGGCCGCACGTTCGAAAGGCGCTAGTTTACATCGCATCGTGCGCGCGCGAAGACGGAGGCATCTACCGCGACCTGCCGGACCGGCGCGGCGGAGGGCTGCGAAACTACAATACGGCGATATGCATGACCGCCCTCGCGGCATCGGGAGACCCCGCCTACGATCCTCTGGTGCGCCGTGCGCGGGCATTTCTCAAGCGACTGCAACAGACCGCCGCGGGCGTTTACAGAGGCGGATTCGGATACGATGCCGAACTCGACCGTCCCTACGCCGACATCACGAACACTCTCTCAGCGCTGGAGGCATTCAGGTTCACCAGGTTCGTCGAGGACGCATCGTGCTCGCCTCCGTGGAAGAGCATCGAGGGGCGTCCGCCGCCATCAGATGCCGCACCGCCGAACGACCCTGACTGGACGGCCGCACTGGAGTTTCTCGCACAATGTCAGAATCACCGCTCGCCGACCGCCTCACGGCCTGTCAGCCCGCGCCCGGAGGACGAGGGCGGCTTCTTCTATGAGCCCTCCCGAGGGATGGCTGGCGGGGAGACCGACGCGGAGGGCCGACCGGTCTGGTACTCGTATGGCACGGCGACATACGGCGGCCTCATGTGCCTCCTGTACGCTGACCTGCCACGAGACGATCCCCGGATCGTCGAAGCCGCCGGCTGGATCCGCCGCCACTGGACTGTGTCCGAACACCCCGGCCTCGGCCAACAAGGGCTCTACTTCTATTATCTCACCATGGCGAAGGCCCTCCGGGCCTACGGCGAGGAACCCTTGAGGCTGGCGAACGGGGACGTGGTCGAATGGCGCAGCCAACTCGCTGAGAGGCTCGTCGGCCTGCAAAGAAAGGAACCGCGAACGGGTCTGGGCTACTGGGTGAATGACGAAGGGCGCTGGATGGAGAATGACCCCGTCCTGGTCACCGCCTATGCGGTGCTCACGCTCGAGATGCTGGTCGCAGATACAGCCCCGTGAGGTCCGGCGCCACCGGCAGCTCAGCAATGGCCGTCACGGCTGTGCCTCGTCGTCGGACATCGGCGGTGGTTCGTCACCGGGTATGCGGTGTTCCTCATCGAACCACTTGCCGAGGTCAATGAGTTTGCATTTCTCGGAGCAGAACGGAAACCAGGGAAGGTCAGAGATGCGCTCGTAGTGCAGCAGTTTCCCGCAATGGCGGCACTCGATAATCGCCACTGCTGCGCCCTCCCATTTCCCTCAGCGCTCCCGGACCGGTCCTCACTTCTCCCCCTGTGAGCACCTGCACGGAGAAGTGTCGCTGCCCGACGAACATGAGGGCTTATCGCAAGAGGATTTCGACTCCGCCTTCGCCTTCTCCTTGTACTCCTTGGAGCGGTAGTCGGTCTGATAGAAGCCAGACCCCCTGAAGATAACCGCGGCACCGTTTCCTATGAGTCGGCGAAGCGTCATGCGGCCGCAGCGCGGGCACTTGCGTTTAGGCTTCTCGGTTATCGCCTGAAACTTCTCGAACGAGTACTTGCACGAGGAGCACTCATAATCGTACGTCGGCATCGCAAATCTCCTTTACTCACACTGGATCATCGGCGTTCACGACGTCACTTTCCCGGCGGAACCGGAGGACTCGCTGTCAGTTGAGTCGGCGCCCTTCGACTCCGGTCCGGGCGGGGGGACATGACCAGATTCAGGCGGGGCAGCGCTGACCACCACCCTGGCGGGCCGGAGCAGGCGCCTGTGTAAGCGGAAGCCTCGCTGGATGGTCTCGAGGATCACATTGGGCTGTCTGCCCTGCTCCGCTCGTGCGCAGAGCGCCTCGTGCTGCTTCGGGTCGAAGACCTCGCCAGGCTCGCTGCTGACCGGCGTTATGCCGTGGCGTCCGAGGACCTCGAAGAACTGGCGCTGAACGAGGCGGATACCATCGAGTATCTTTTCCACCGTGTTGTGGTTCTCGGCGGCCCTGATCGCCAGTTCGAGATTGTCGAGGACAGGCAAGAGGTCGCGCGCAAATTCCTCGAGCGCATGGTCGGCACGGTCCTGCATCTCCCTCGCCAGGCGTTTCAGTGCATTTTCGTAATTGGCCTGGACGCGGAGCAGCCTGTCGCGGAGTTCCTCGCACTGGGCCGCAGTCTCCTTCAGCGCTGCGATCTCCTCAGGCGTGAGCGTCTCCTCGGCCGGCGGCGCGCTCGGCGTCTCAGGGGCGGGCACAGCCGGCTTGTGTTCCGCCTGCCCTTCCTCCGGCCCCTCGTTCGCTGGTCGAGTGGACATTTCGTTCTGCATGGCAACGCATCCTACTGTCGAACTTCGACTCGTCCGCACGTCAGGTCGCGAGATTTTCCAGATACCTCTTCACCTTGTCGAAGAAGGTCTTGCGCTTCGGCGAGACGTTAATCTCTTCGGTCTCGGCGAAGCGACGCAGCAACTCCTCCTGTTCGCGCGTGAGGTGGCGAGGGGTCTCGATGGTGACGCGGACAAGGAGCGCGCCACGAGAGCGACCGTCGAGCGTCGGCAGCCCCTGGCCATTGAGCCGGAACACTCGACCGCTCTGCGTGCCGCGGGGAATGCGCAGTTTCGCCCTGCCCGTGAGGGTTGGAACTTCGATCTCCGCTCCCAGGGCCGCCTGCGCGAAACTGATCGGTACCTCGCAGAGTATGTCCTCGCCGTCCCGCTCGAAGATAGGATGAGGCTTGATTCGCACCTCGACGTAGAGGTCGCCCCTCGCAGCGCCCGGTTCGCCGACGTCGCCCTCGCCAGGAAGGACCAGACGCTGGCCGTCGGCCACGCCCGGAGGGATGCGGAGATTGACCTGCACTCGCTTGGCGAGACGCCCTGAACCGCCACACGCACCGCACGGCGTGGCAACGATTCGGCCGACTCCTCTACAACTGGGGCAGGTCTGCTGCATGACGAAGAAGCCGCGACGCTGCTGGACCATTCCGGCGCCATGGCAGTACGGGCACACGGTGGGACCCGTGCCGGGTCGTGCACCGCTGCCATGGCAGGTGTCGCAGTATTCCTGACGGGATATCTCGATGATCTGTTCGACGCCCCGGGCGGCCTCCTCGAGCGAGAGCATGACCTGCACTCGTCTGTGGGCTCCACGCGCCGGACCCGTCCTCGTCCGGATGTCGCCGAACAACTCGTCGAAGAAACTGCTCCCGAAGATATCGCTGAAGTGACTGAACACGTCCTCGAACGGAACGTGGGTGTAGTCAGTGTGGGGCCGCCCGGATATGCCAGCGTGGCCATAGCGGTCGTACCGTGCCCGCTGTTCGGGGTCGGAAAGGACCTCGTAGGCCTCCGCGGCTTCCTTGAACTTCCGTTCGGCGTCAGGATCATTCGGGTTTCGGTCGGGATGATACTTCAGTGCAGCCTTCCGGAAGGCCTTTTTCAGTTCCTCCGGCGTGGCATCGCGACTGACCCCGAGCACCTCGTAATAATCGCGTTTTTCCATCGCTTCGATCGGCCGCAGCCGCGTCTTGATGCAAAGCCTTCACCGGATGGTATCACCCGCCGACGGCAGCGGTCAAATCGGCGCTGAGCACACAAGAACGACTGCCAATGGGCCACCCCGAAGGCGGGCCACCCATTGGCAGTCGGTACCTTTGTCGTTCCCACGGCGACGCTATCAGGTGACGGCGCCCTCGACAGGAATGGCCTCCTCTTCTTCCTCCTCCTTCAGTTCGGTGACGAGCGTTTCGGTGGTGAGGAGGAGTCCGGCCAGGCTGGCCGCGTTCTGAAGAGCATGCTTGCAGACCTTGGCGGGGTCTATGATTCCGGCCTTGACCATGTCAACGTACTTGCCGGTGTTGGCATCCATGCCCATGTTGGTTTCCAGTTCCTTCACCTCGCCGGCGACGACAGCGCCGTCCAGTCCGGCGTTCTGCGCCAGTTGCCTGATCGGGGCTTCCAGCGCGTGAAGGATGATGTCGACCCCCACCTTCTCGTCGCCCTTGACCTTATCGCGGACCTCCTGAACAGCCGGAATCGCGCGGAGGTAGGCGACGCCGCCGCCCGGAACGATGCCCTCTTCGACAGCGGCGCGGGTCGCATGGAGCGCATCTTCTACGCGCGCCTTCTTCTCGAGCATCGCAGCCTCGGTGGGCGCTCCGACGCGTATGACCGCGACGCCGCCGCTCAACTTCGCGAGGCGTTCCTGGAGTTTCTCACGGTCATAGTCGGATGTGGTCGTGTCTATCTGCTTCTTGATCTGCCGGATGCGCTCCTGAATGTCCGACTTCTTGCCGAGTCCCTCGACGATGGTGGTGTTGTCCTTGTCAACCGTCACCTTCTTCGCCCTGCCCAGATCCTCCAGGGTGACGTTCTCCAGTTTGATGCCGAGATCCTCGGTGAAGCACTTCCCACCAGTGAGGATGGCCATATCCTGGAGCATGGCCTTTCTGCGCTCGCCGAAGCCGGGTGCCTTGACTGCGCAGCAGGAGAGCACGCCGCGCAACTTGTTGATGACGAGGGCCGCGAGCACGTCGCCCTCGACATCCTCGGCAACGACGAGGAGGGGCTTGCCCGATGCGGCAACTCTCTCGAGGACAGGCAACATGTCGCGGAGATTGCTGAGTTTCTTCTCGTGCAGAAGGATGTAACAATCCTCCAGCACCACCTCCCTGGTCTGTGGCTTGTTGATGAAGTAGGGGCTGATGAACCCGCGGTCGAACTGCATGCCCTCCACGACCTCGAGTTCGGTCTCGATGCCCTTGCCCTCCTCGACGGTGATGACGCCATCCTTGCCGACCTTGTCCATCGCGTCGGCGAGAAGTTTGCCTATCTCCATGTCGTTGTTGGCGGAGATGGCGCCCACCTTCGCGATCTCGTCGGCTCCCTTCACCGGCCTGGCGAGACGGTCAATCGCCTTCACTGCGGCGGCGACAGCCTTGTCGAGGCCGCGCTTGACGGCCATCGGGTTGGCGCCGGCGGCGATCATCTTGAACCCCTCCTCGAGGATAGCCTCGGCGAGCACGGTGGCGGTGGTGGTGCCATCGCCCGCCTTGTCGCTCGTCCTGGACGCTACCTCCTTGATGAGTTTCGCACCCATGTTCTCGAAGGGGTCCTTCAGTTCGACCTCCTTTGCCACGGTCACGCCGTCCTTCGTCACCCGGGGCGAGCCATAGGAGCGCTCGAAGATGACATTGTGACCGGTGGGACCGAGGGTGACCTTGACGGCGCCGGCCATCTGCCTGACACCGCTGAGGAGTCTCTTGCGCGCGTCCTCACCGAAGAGTAGTTGTTTCGCGGCCATGAGTAACCTCCTTCACTCGACAATAGCGAGGACGTCGGACTCCCGCATTATGAGAACTTCCTTGCCTTCGATCTTGACCTCGGTGCCGCCGTATTTGGCGTAGAGGATGATGTCGCCCTTCTTCACCGCTGGCGCGGCGCGAGTGCCGTCGTCGAGAAGTTTGCCCGGTCCCACCGCCAGCACCTTTCCCTTCTGGGGCTTTTCCTTGGCGGTGTCGGGAAGGACTATGCCTCCCGCGGTCTTCTCCTCGGCCTCCATAGGTTCGACAACGATCCGGTCGTCGAGAGGATTCAGCTTCATGTTCGATGACCTCCAAGTAAAGTTGTCCGGATGTCCCTGGTAACTCTCACATGCCGCCGCGATGCGCATGCGGCGCCTTTTCCTTTTTCTCGGGTATGTCCGCAACAATGCAACCTGTGGTGAGAAGGAGACCGGCGATGCTGACCGCGTTCTGGAGCGCGCATCTGGTCACCTTGGCGGGGTCAACGATCCCGGCCTCGAACATGTTGCAGTACCTCCCCGCGTCGGCGTCGAAGCCGTAGGCCACATCGTCCTTTTCCAGAATCTTTTTCACGACGACGCCGCCCTCGACGCCGGCGTTCTCCGCGATGGTCATAGCGGGCAGGCGCAGAGCCCGGCGAACGATATCCACTCCGATGGCAGCGTCCCCGTCGAGTTTGACCTTGTCGAGCGCCGAGGCGGCGCGGAGGAGCGCGACCCCGCCACCAGGCAGGATGCCCTCCTCGATCGCAGCGCGTGTGGCGTGCAGCGCGTCCTCGACGCGAGCCTTGCGCTCCTTCATCTCCGTCTCGGTGCTCGCGCCCACGTTTATCTGCGCCACCCCACCTGCGAGTTTCGCCAACCGCTCCTGGAGTTTCTCCCGATCGTAATCCGACGTGGTCTCCTCGATCTCGCGTTTGATCTGCGCAACGCGACCCTGGATCGCGGCCTGCTTGCCACCGCCCTTGATGATCGTCGTGTTCTCGTTATCCACCACGACCTTCTCGGCAGTGCCCAGGTCCTTCAGATCGATGGATTCGAGTTTGACCCCCAGGTCCTTGAATATGGCGCGCCCACCGGTCAGGATCGCGATATCCTCCATCATTGCCTTGCGCCTGTCACCGTAGCCGGGTGCCTTGACCGCGCAGCACTGGAGGATTCCGCGCATCTTGTTGACGACGAGCGTTGCAAGGGCTTCTCCCTCCACGTCCTCGGCGATGATGAGCAAGGGCTTCCCATCCTTGGCGCACTTCTCGAGGAGTGGAATGAGATCGTTGACCGCCGAGAGTTTCTCCTCGTGAATGAGGATGCGCGGATTCTCGAGGACGGCGGTCATGTCGTCGGGGTTCGTGATGAAATGCGGGCTGAGGTATCCCCGGTCGAACTGCATCCCCTCCACCACGTCAACCGTCGTCTCGATGCCCTTGCCCTCCTCGACGGTGATGACACCATCCTTGCCCACCTTCTCCATCGCCTCGGCTATCATCTTTCCGATTTCGGACTCGTTGTTGGCAGCGATGGTACCGATCTGTGCGATCTCCTGCTTCTCCTTGACCGGGCGGGCCATCTTCTTGAGGGCCTCGACGACGGCCTCGCACGCCTTCTGCATCCCGAGTTGGATCGCCATCGCATCCGCACCGGCCGTGACGTTCTTCAGGCCCTCCAGGTACATGGCCTCTGCGAGGACCGTCGCTGTCGTCGTCCCGTCGCCGGCGACGTCGCTCGTCTTGCTCGCCGCCTCCTTCAGGAGCTGCGCCCCCATCTGCTCGAACGGATCCTTCAACTCCACTTCCTCGGCGACAGTCACACCGTCTTTGGTCACGGTTGGGCTGCCCCAACTCTTGTCGAGGACAGCGTTACGGCCCTTGGGGCCGAGCGTCACCTTCACCGCGCGGGCCATCTTTTCGACGCCGCGGCGGAGCGCGTCTCGCGCCTCTGCATCGAAGGCCAACTGTTTTGCCATGCCGCACTCCTTTGCACTAGAAACCCGGGCAGCCGGATCCGGTTGCACCGGTCATACGGACGGAATGAGAGTTTGAGGTTCAGGCAGCAAGCTACGTGCCGAGCCGAGCCAAAGCGATAACACCTTCTGGTTCCATGACTTACGATAGATGCTGTATCGTAGTCTCCCTGCCAATGTGGCAGACTGGCCTTTTGCACTCCGGTAATACCTGCCAAAGTGACACCGGCCCTCTGAACATGCGCCATCGCGAGTTCCAGTTCTCCGGTACGGAACTGGCCCCTTGCGAACGCGACATCCAGAGAATCCAAATCGAGCGGCGGAATCGCCGAGCAACCTCTCGCCATGCTTGCCAGCGAACGCCGGAGCCGGTAAAGTGCATTGCAGCGACTGCCCGTCACATTCGGCTATCGGTAATCCGATATGATCCGGCACGCGACTCCCGCCCCAGAGTGTCTGGAGACTCCAGGGAAGAGGTGCCGCTCCGCTTCCGTAAGGGGCGCCATGGCAGGGGCCATCGCGCTCCTGTTTACCGCAACTCTTCCCGCCATCGCGCAACAGGTCATGTGGCAGGATCCGAGCCGGCGGTGTATGCGGCTCGTGACAGTCGAGGCCCCGGCATCCGAGCGCCCCGGGGAGGAGGCGGTATATGTCGCGTTCCCCACCGGCGGTTTCATTCTCCCCGACGGCGCTGACATCCGTGTCGTGACAGGGAAGACGGGCGACAACGTAGTGCCGCGGAAAGTCATCAGCGTGGGACCGGGCGATCGAGTCTCCATCCTCTTCAGGTACGTCCGAGGGGAAACCACGTATCGCATTTTCTACGGTTCCTCCAGACCCGCCGAGGCACTGGAATGGACGCCGCAGCGAGGCCTGATTTTGGAAACCCGCCAATTCAAAGGCGGCAATGTGGACAACTGGGCCCAGATGCAGCAGACGATCGCGGCAGCGGGACCGATGTACGGGCGGGGTCTCGTGGACAGGGTGTGGCACGGGCACAACCCGTTCGGACCGTCCTCGAACATCGTGAGCGTTTACAAGGGATGGCTGTATGCGCCGGTGGCAGGCGCTTACGAGTTCGCCACTACGTCCGCAGCGGCGTCGTTTCTCTTCGTGGATGACAATCTCGTAGTCGCGTGGCCCGGCTGGCACTGGGTCGTTGCCGATGCGCGGCATCGGGGACGCACCAACCTCAAGGAAGGACTGCATCAGTTTGCTTACTATCACGTCCAGGGCGACGGGGTACCGATAATGGTCGCAGCGTGGCAGCCTCCCGGCGCGCAAAAATTCGAGGTCATTCCTTCCGACGCCTTCCTCCCACCGCTCCGGGCAAGGTTGGAAGAGTACAGGATGCGCGCTCAGGATTTCGCACCGGACTTCGACTGGCGCAACGAAAGCGAGGCCGCGGCCGAGTCGCGATGGTTCATCACGATGAAGTTCACCGACACCAGTTTCCCCAGGACCGCAAGAGGAGCGAGGCGCGAGTGGGATTTCGGCGACGGCACCACATCGAAGGACCCCGAACCCGTTCACACCTATCTGGCGCCGGGGACATACGACGTATCGCTGAAGGTCAGCCGTGCCGGTGGCGCCCCGACCTGCAAGCAGAAAGTCATTGTTGACCGTGACTGGGCCCGTCAGCCCACGTTGAACCCCGAGCCCCTCGATGCGCTGGCCCAGAGGATCGGGAACTATCCGTGGGAGCGCATGCCTGCCACATCGCTTCTCGGCGCTATATTCCTCTACAAAACGCTCGACCGGCCCGCTGATATGGTGCGCATCGGAGATGTCCTCCTGGAAAAGTTCGACGATCTCTCCGAGGACGACCGGCTCGATGCGTCCATAATGCTCGGCACGGCCTGGCGCGACGCGATGCGCAACCCGGAGAACGCCGTACGCATATTCCAGGGCGGTGAGAAGCGTGTGACAGACAAGGCACACAAGGCGCGGCTCGCCGTCCTGGCTGGAGATGCGTTCTTCTATCATTTGGAGCGACCAGCGGCGGCGCGAGCGACCTACGAGAGGGTCCTCAAGGAGTATCCGGAGGCAAGGGAGTACGTCCGGCTGGCAACGATGCGGCTGGGCGACGTCGCGCGCTCGGAAGGCAAGGCAGAGGAGGCCGCATATTTTTACAAGAAGGCGCTCGAGTACCGTCCGGAGAAGCCCGCCGGAAGATGGGAACTCGAGACCGCCATGCGCGCGCTGGAGACCGAAGACCTTCTGCGCCAGGAAGAACTCGACGAAGCCCAGAAGGCACTGGACGACTGGCAGTGGGATGACCCGCGGGAGAAACTTAGCGGGCAGTGGTCCGAACTCTATATCCGACTCGCAATGAAGCGGAAGAACTGGCTGGAGGCAGCGCGCGAGGCGGAGACGCTCCTGCGTGCCAATCCCGAGAGCCAGTACGCCCCGGCCATACTTCTGCACCTCGCGGAGGTGCGTCGGGAGCAGAAGGATGCCGCAGCCGCCAGGGCCGCCCTGGAACGCCTCACCAGGAACTACCCGGACAGCCCGCTCGCGCAACGTGCCAAGGAGCTCCTCCAGGATATCGCGCCTACTCCCTAGTTAGCGCGGAGCACGCTCAACCGGATGGAACGGCTACCGGACGAAAGCGCCATGATTCTCTGGCATCAACCATGCGTGGCACCAGGCCAAACCTGTCGCGCCTCGCGCAGCGCGGAATGTCAGCCTCGAGGCCGCACGCGAGTAGCGGACGGGCCCCTTCGGTCCGCAGAAGAAACTTGACCGGCGCCCGGCGCATCCTGTGCCAGACGCGAACAGATTCTTGGGCCGCAAGCGACAGTTCACAGCCACCGCGTTCCAGCAATTCGGCTATCGCGCCAGCACATGCCACATCGTCATCCGAACGCACACCGTGCGTGCCTGCACAGACGAGCAAGACATCGCCCGCGCGGCCGTCGAGATACTTCGCGACCGCCGAACGATTCAGAAACGCTCCGAGGAGAACCGCCCGCGCACCACGAAGCCGCACAAGCGCGCGGGTGCAGTTAGTGGTCGTCATGACGAGGACGCGTCCCCCAACGTGCTCGGGCGTCATTTCGGCAGGCGAGTTGCCCACATCGAAACCGGGCAGTCTTCGTCCTCCCCTTTCTCCGCACAGGATAACCAGATCGCGTCCCAGCCGACCGGCCGCGCGAACCGCTCCCCGAACCGTGGCAAAGCACCTTATCTCGGTGGCGCCCGAAGCAAACGCGGTCACCGCCGTCGAAGCCGCCCGCAACACATCAACGAGCACAACGTACCTTTCGCTGACCATGTCAGGGTCCAGGTCCTCCTGACGAAAGCAAACGTCCGCCCTGCAAGTTGGCGGCGGCTTCATGTACGAGCATTCACTCAGTGAAAACCAGCCGAGGAAATTCGTCTCCAACGCACCCATCCAACAATCCTCCGGCATCATAGTCCGGGTTCGGAACACCGGCAAGCGAGTGGGCGGCCCTACCACGCTCTGCCCGGGATAGTCCCATCGGCATCCCCCGAGTCCCGCATCGAGCATCGCTGCTGGTTGCGCTCGCTCGGCGACTGTTGTAAAGTCATCGCCATCGTGGGCGGACAAGACCGGTTGTCGCCGACCCTGCAATGGAGGACCGGGCATGGCTGCGAAGATCATCGACGGCGAGGCACTGGCGGCAAAGGTTCGGACGCAGTTGGCGAAGGACGTGGAAGACCTGAAGGCCAGGGGCGTCCGGCCCAAGTTGGTGGCGCTCATCGCCACGGAGAACAAGGGTGCGCGTATCTACGCAAGCAACCAAGCTAAGTCGTGCGAGGAGATCGGCATCGCCTACGAACTCTGCGAGATGCCGCCGAACAGTTCCGAGGCGCAACTCATCGAGCGGGTGGGAAAACTCAACGCGGATCCGACCGTCACCGGCATTATCATACAGATGCCCCTGCCCGAAGGCGTCAACGCCCGCAGGCTCCAGATGATGATATCGCCCTCCAAGGACGTCGAGGGGATGACACCGGCGAACCAGGGCAGGGTTGTTTACGCGCCACAGCCATTCTACAAGAAGCCCGGGCCCGGCGAGCCGGGATACCAGGACTGGATGGAGAAGTCCCTGGGCTGGCCGCTTCCTGCACCCGCTCCCTGCACGCCCACTGGTGCAATGATGCTCATCCGTTCGCTCGGGATAGACCTGTACGGGCTGGAGGCAGTGGTGGTCGGCCACAGCGAGATAGTGGGGAAGCCTATGGGCCTCCTGCTGGTTGCGCATTTCTGCACGACGACGTGGTGCCATATCGCGACCAGGAACCTGGCCGATCACACTAGGCGCGCCGACATACTCTGCGTCGGGGTCGGGAAGGCTGGCCTCATCAAGGCCGATATGATCAAGCCCGGTGCGATCGTGATAGACATCGGGATAAACCGGGTTCCAGAACTCGGTCCCGACGGCAAGCCCGTCCTCGACAACAAGGGCAGGCCAAAGATGAAGACGGTTGGCGACGTGGATTTCGAAAAGGCGAAGGAGGTCGCAGGCTACATAACGCCGGTCCCGGGCGGCGTGGGGCCGATGACGGTCGCAGTCCTTTTACGCAACACTGTCGAGGCCGCGAGGGCCTTTGTCAAGTGACGGCCGGCTGATACAGTCGGCGCCGGCGGATGTATTCGATAACCGGGTCTGGCACCAGGTAGCGGATGGAGCGGCCCGCGGCAACGCGACTGCGGATCAGAGAGGCGGATATCTCCAGACGCGGCGCCTTCAACATGCGGCCCAGGATCGCGCGCGCCTCCCTGCGGCCCACGCAGGCAGCGAGAGCCGCCTCGTCCGCGACGCGTGCGCCGGGACGGGGGACGGGCACGAACGCACACAGGCGCGCGAGGTCGCGTATGCAACGCCACGTCGGCAAATCGTTGAGCATGTCCGCCCCGATGAGGAAGTAGAGTTCCGCCTCGGGTCCGAAGCGCGACCGCATGGCCCTGACGGTATCAATCGTGTAGGACTTGCCCCTCCGCCTGAGTTCCATCTCGGTGGCCGAGAAGCGCTCGTTGCCGGCGATCGCGAGCCGGAGCATGCGAAGCCGATCCCCGGGGCCGGCGAGTTGTCCCGGGTCCTTGTGCGGGGGAATCTTGGCGGGGATGAAGATCACCCGGTCCAGTTCCAGCGCATCGCACGCGTGCTCGGCGACTATGAGGTGCGCCACGTGAACCGGATTGAAACTGCCGCCGAACAGTCCTATGCGTGCCACGCCGTTCTCCCCCTTGGACGCCGCACATTCTAGCCGCGTGGCCGCAATCCTTTCAACGTGCGCCGCCGCGTCGCAACCCCTCCAGATGCTCCTCGTATGCCCCGGGACCCACTGCATCCGGCACGATCCTGGTTCCGGCCATCTCATCCTCCGACATCGCCTTCAGGGCGACCGCCTCGGCCGCGACGTGTGGCGTGAGGAAGATAAGTAACTCCGTCTTGCTGGTCTCTTTCACCGTTCGCCGGAACAGCGCGCCGAGCCACGGGATGTCGCCCAGCAGCGGCACCCGCTTTATCGTGTCGGTCTTCTTGTCCTCCATGAGGCCGCCGATGACGATCGTCTGACCGTCTCGAACCGCGACGCGGCTCTTGGCCGACCGCTTCGCGAACACCGGCGCGGATAGCGTCTCCGATATGGGCACGCTGTCGCCCGTCAGGGTGGATATCTCGGGAGCCACGTCCATGATCACGAGTCCTTCGGGGTTGATGTGCGGCGTGACATTCAGGATGATCCCTATATCCTCGTACTCGATCGTGTTGATGGTCTGACCGGTCTCGGTCGTGCGCGTGTTGCGTATGAAGGGGACCTCCTGGCCAACAGTGATGCTCGCCGCCTGGTTGTCGCTCGCAAGAATGTAAGGCCGGCTCAACACGTCCAGTTTGCCGACCTCCTCCAGTGCGCGCAGTGCGACGGAGACGTCCTCCTCGATGACCCTGAACATGATGCCGTTGCTCTGGGCAGCGACGTCGAAGTCGGTCGACAACGACGTTCCGCGCCCGGAGGTGCGAAGGTTCATAGCCGAAAACTCTGCGCCGAGGTCCAGTTTGCCGCTGTGAGTCACCTCTGCCAAGAGGACCTTGATGAGGACCTGCGGAACAGGCCTGTCCAGTTCTTCTATTATCTCCCGGACGCGATCGAAGTTCTTGGATGCCGTCATGACCATCAGCGAGTTCGTGTCCTCGTCCGCAACGAAATAAACCTGGCCGGAGAGGTCAGTCGCCGTCTGCGCAGCGGCGGCGGACAGGCCCTGACCGAGGATCCGGCTCAGGACCCCGCCTGCCTGCTGGGTTTGCTGAGACGCCGCCTGTCCTCGCGTGCCCGTCGTCGTAGTCGTCCGCCCGGTCTGGGTGGTCGTCTGACGCTCCGCGAAGAGGTCGTTCAGGACCTTGCTCAGGTTCGCCGCCTTGGCGTTCTTCAGGCGATACGTGAACACCGCCTGTTCCGCCGTGGGATTGGAGTCGAGTTCGCGGACCACTCCTTCGATGACCCGCAGGACATCGGGTGGGCCACTCACGACGAGCGTGTTCGTACGGTCGTCCGCCGAGGCAACGACCTTCTGCGACCTGCGGCCCTCCGGCTCCTGGGTTGGCGTCTCGGGTTCGCCAGGCATCCGGAAGCGACGGAAGAACGCGGCGGGCCCGGCGGCCTGTTGCTGCTGAACGGGCTGCTCCTCCTTGAACACATCGTTTATCAACTTTGCCGCGTTGGTGGCATTGGCGTATTTCAACTGGAACACGCGCACATCCGCCACCGCCGAAAGGTGGGTGTCCAGCGCTCGCACGATCTCCACAATGCGCCGTACGTTCGCCGCCGTGTCGGTCAGTATCAGCGCGTTGCTGCTGGCATTGGCGGAGAGGTCAGCATAAGAGGGCACGAGCGACGCGAGGTCCTGCTTCAGTTTCGTAGCGTCCACGAAACGGAGCGGAATGACCTGTGTGACCAGCGCATCGCTGGGCTCGATGGCTGCGGGGTCGTTGCCGGACCGCACAGGCACGTTCGCCTTCTTCGCCTCGCTGAGAGGCACTATTTTCAGGGTACGGTTCGTGCGAAGCGCCGAGTACCCCTTGTCCTTCAGTATTGTGTTGAGAAGGTCAACCGCCTCGTCCGCACTCAGAGGCTGCCGGCTGACGACGGTGACGCGTCCCTCCGGCACCACATCCTTGACGACGACAAAGCCTGCTGCCTCGGAGAGATAGTCGAGGACCGCATCGAGGGGCGCATCCTTGAAGTTCAGAACGATCGCCCCCGCCGGGGTCGGCGGCCGCTCGGCCGGCGCCTCCTGTGGTTGGACCTCGACTTGCTGTTGATCCGGAGTCTGTTCCTGGGCCGAGGCGCGCTCGAGCCCCGCGGCGAGAAAGAACAGGACGAGAATCGCCAGAATCATTGTCCGCCACATCTTCGCGCTCCTTCACATCGAATGGTCTCGATAAGCCGTCATCGCCCGCCGACCTCGCTCTGTCGGCGCTGGCGCAACCTTTCGATCACGGCGCCCTCCGCAGGGCCGGTCGCCGCGGCAGGCTTCGCGA
>Ga0272448_1000355_pt1 | contig 71069 bp, 53 predicted proteins | sample YNPCB0191_FD_202220 | JGI IMG/M metagenome (GOLD analysis project Ga0272448, IMG submission 202220) | Hot spring sediment microbial communities from Yellowstone National Park, WY, United States - YNP-CB-019-1 | ecosystem: Environmental > Aquatic > Thermal springs > Hot (42-90C) > Sediment...
GTCTGGCGGTCAACGTAATTGATAACGGTGGAGAAAAACAGCAACCCCGTGATCCACCAGCGCAAATGAGGTATCCGGCGAATCATCCGGCGATTCCTTTCTTTTGGGAACTGACAGAGCGCTGGATCAATTCCTCACCCCGGCGTTTCGCCGGCGCGGTCCAGCCCCGGCAGCCGGTACTGCCGGTCCATATGCCAAGGAATCACATCCGCGTGGAGTTGAGTCTCCAGGGCAACTTCTTGCTCCTCGGTGTTTATCAAGACCACGTATAGGCCCCGTTCGCCCACGGCGAACCGGTGATTCACCGCCGTGGAGGAGAAACGCGCTGCGCTGCGCGGCAGCCACAACTGCAGCTCCTGGTGGCCAAAGATGCGACCCGGAGCATGCCCGTACACCTTGCTGGTCAAAAAGTTGTAGGCGGCGTCGGCCGGCGGTTCGTCCTGCGTGAGCGCGGCCGGCCGCAGCAACCATGCGGCGTCATGGGTGAGCATGATCGAATTCTAGCACCTCCCGGGCCGATCAAAACTGAAATCGAAAATTTCAGATGACAGGTCTGCGATCGCCCCCTTGACGCCGCGCCCCGGGCGTGCCATGATCAACAGGAACGGCGGCGCCGCAATCCGCAAGGTTTGCCCGCCGCCCCCAGTGCCTTGGAGGTAATCGCGATGCGACGCGCCACCTGGATGGCACTCCTGCTGGGTATCGGGCTGGCCAGCGCCACCGCCTGGGCCCAGCAAGGCACCGCTTCGATCTTCGGCACAATCACGGATCCGCAAAGCGCGGCCGTGGCCGGCGCCACCGTGGAAATCACCAACCTGGCCACGGGCGCCACGTTTCGCACTCGCACCACAGACGCCGGCTACTACTCGGCCCCCGGCTTGCCCGTGGGGACCTACTCGGTCGTCGTCGAACTTCAGGGTTTCAAGCGCGCGGAACGCTCCGGCATCCGCTTGCAAGTCAACCAGAACGCGGAGGTAAATCTGCAACTCGAGATCGGCCAGCTCACCGAGACCGTACGTGTGGCGGCTGAGACCCCCTTGGTGGACACCGGTAGCGCCACGCTCGGCCAGGTGGTTGAGAACCGGCGGGTGCAGGAACTGCCGCTCAATGGCCGCAGCGCTTTGGCTCTTACCTTGCTGACGGCGGGCGTCGTCGCCAACTCCGGACCGCTGCAATCCGGTTTCGGTGATCGCGGAATCGGCTTGTCGTCCATCTCCATCAACGGCGGGCCCAATTCGATGAACGCCCAGATGCTGGACGGCAACAACAACAATCTGAGTTACATCGGCGAGGTGGGCGTCCCGCTGGCCGTGGACGCCGTGGAGGAATTCAAGGTCCAGAGCGGCGCCATGTCGGCCGAGTATGGCTTCACCGCCGGCGGGGTCATCAACCTGGTGACGAAATCCGGCACCAACGAACTGCACGGCACAGCCTACTGGTTCGTGCGCAACGACAAATTCGACGCCCGGAACACGTACGCCCTGAGCAAGCTGCCCCTGCGTTACAACCAGTACGGGACGTCGCTGGGCGGCCCGTTCTTCAAGAACCGCACCTTCGGTTTCTTCAACTGGGAGCAGTATCTGCTGCGCCGGAGCTGGCCCAACATCGCCTCGGTGCCCATCGCTTCCTGGCGCCAGGGCGACTTCAGCAACTGGTACACCGCCGGCGGCGTGCTCATCCCCGTCTATGATCCGGACACGACCCGTCCCAACCCGGCCGGCGCCGGCCAGATCCGCGACGTCTTCCCCGGCAACCGCGTCCCGGCAAGCCGCTTCGACGCCGTCACTCCCAAGATCCTGGCTTTCTGGCCCGAACCGAACAAGCCACCCATCAATCCCTACACCCAGGCGCAGAATTTCCAGAACGTCGGCACCTCAAAGGTGGACTGGACGCAGATGCACGTGCGCGTGGATCATCGCTTCGGCGACCGCAACTCGCTCTTCGTGCGCTACAGCCTGGCCGAGCACGACACCTTCTCGCCGCCCCCCAACGCCGGCACGAGCTTCTTCACCGAGCCCACGGTAGGCCAGGACCGCCGCGACGATCAGACCAACCGCAACGCCATGCTCTCGGATACGCACGTGTTTTCGCCCACCTTGATCAACAACCTGCGCGTCGGAGTAATTCGCCAGTTCTTCACTTTCCGGGCTGTCAACGGCGGTCGCGACTGGCCGCGCAAGCTTGGCTTGCCTGCCGTGGTGCCGCCGGAACAGTTCCCGCAAATCAGTTTCGGTTACGGCACCATCGGCGGACAAGCCTACGGCACGCGCGCTTCCCTGAACTGGGACATCCAGAACATGCTGAGCAAGATCACCGGCAGTCACACCCTCAAGTTCGGCGTGAACCTGCGCATCCCGCAAGGCAGCAACATGCAGGGTTCCGCTCTCTCCGGCGACTTCAGCTTCAGCGGCCTCACCACCAACCCCCAAAGCCCGGCGGGCACGGGCTCCAATCTTGCTCAATTCCTCTTGGGCGATGTGGCGAGCGCCTACTGCGACCGCATCACGGGCAATACATTCGTGGGCAACGCCCTCAGTTGGTTCGTCCAGGACGACTGGAAAGTCACGCGCCGTCTAACGCTGAATCTGGGTCTGCGCTACGACTTCCAGAAGAAACCCATCGAGCGCCACGACGGCCACATCAGCTTCGATCCCACGGCCAAGGAACCGGTCACCGGGCTGCCGGGCATCACCACTTATGCCAGCCGCAATGGCCAGCCGCGCTCCTTCCGCAAGGAAGACTACAACGACCTCGGTCCGCGCTTCGGCCTGGCCTGGGATCTGTTTGGCAACTCCCGAACCGTATTCCGCGCCGGATACGGCATCTATTACCCCTTCATTCATTACCGCGATTTCTTCGGCAACACCCAACTGTTTTCCTCGACCCGTACCTCCTACACCGCTGCCGACCCCGGCCGCGCGGCCTTCAAGTTCGCCCGCGGCTTCCCCTATCCGCCCCTGGAATCGCCGGGCGCCTCCGCAGGGCCGAGCGCTCTGATCGGCCAGAGCGCCTCCTGGACGGAGGACTTCGGCGCCACGCCGCTCAACCAGCAGTGGAACGCCGGCCTCCAACAACAAATCGGGCTGTGGCTGGTGGATGTTACTTACGCCGGCAACAAGGGGAATCACTTCATCGCTTCCGGTTACAACCTGAACCAGCTAGACCCCAAAGTTCGGGCGGAGCTGGGCCTGCGGCTGTTCGATCAACTCCCCAACCCCTGGGCGGGCCTCATCCCGGGCGGCCTCGGCGGACGCACCACGACGCGAGAAAGACTGCTGACGGCTTATCCCCAGTACAGCAGTGTCTCCATTTACAACCCGCTGCTCGGCAATTTCATCGCGCACCAGCTCCAGCTCAACGTGCGGCGTAACTTTGCGCACGGCTTCACGCTCCACTTGGCTTATACTGCCGGCAAGACCATCAGCGACAGCCTGAACACGCCGGTCAACTGGAATCTGGAGCAGAACGACATCGGCTATCAGGACGGGCTGTATAATCGCAGGCTCAGCCGTGCGGTGGATCCTCTGGATGTTTCCCAGCGGGCGGTCGTCAGTCTGCTCTATGAGCTGCCTTTCGGCCCCGGCAAGCATTGGAACCCGCAGAACCGGGCGCTCCGGCGCCTGGCCGGCGGCTGGCAGCTCAACGCGATCGGCGTCATGCAGACCGGTACGCCGCTTATTGTTTCCGGCGCCAGCAATTACCAGGCTTCGCGTCCCAACGCCACCGGCTCGGCCAAGCTGCCTCGGGACCAACGCTCGCCCGGACGCTGGTTCAACACCGACGTCTTTTACAACCCTCCGCCCTTTACCGTAGGCACCGTGGGCCGCACGCTGCCGGACGCCCGCAACCCGGCCGCTCTGAACTGGGATGTTTCCGCCATCAAGAACAATTCCGTGAGTGAACGTTTCAATCTCCAGTTCCGCGCCGAGGCGTTCAACTTCATGAACCACGTCAACCTGGGCCGGCCGGCGACCGGCTTCAGCCCCGGTCCCGACGGCAAAAACGCCAGCGCCAGCTTCGGCACCATCACGTCGGCCCGGGACGCCCGCGTCGTCCAGTTCGGGTTGAAGGTGATCTTTTGATGCTGCGTCCCGGGGGTTTGCTCGCGCAGACCTCCGGGCCCGCGCGGCCCGCTCTGTGAAATCGAAAAGGCATCCATGAAAGTCCTTCGCGGGGTATTCCCGGTCGTCAATACGACATTTGCCGACGACGGCAAACTCGATCTCGACAGCCAGGTCCGGCTCGTGCGCCACCTGCTCGAGGAAGGCGCCCACGGGCTGGCCTTGTTCGGGATGGCGGGCGAAGGGTACGCATTGACGGACCAGGAACGCCGCTTGCTGCTGAAGCGGATCCGCCGTGAAGCCGGTGACGGCGTCGCGCTGGTGGTCGGCGCGGGTCACACCGGCCTTCACGCCGCAGTGGAAAGCTGCAAGGAGGCCGAGGATCTGGGCGCTGATGCGGTGATGGTTCTGCCGCCTTACTTGCTGAAGCCGGGCGAAGAAGGCGTTTTCCGTTTCTTCGAGGCCATCGGCTCGGCCGTCAACATCCCGGTCATGGTGCAGGATGCGCCGCTCATCACGCAAGTGACGATGCCGGCCCCGTTGCTGGCGCGCATGCTGCGCGAGATCGAGCGCGTCCGCTACGTCAAAATCGAGGCCCCGCCCACTGTGCCCAAGTTTTCCGCCGTAATCGAGCTGGCGCCCGGGGCCGGGCTGTTCGGGGGTCTGAACGGGCAGTTTCTGATCGAGGAGTACGAACGAGGCGCCTGCGGCGTTATGCCCAATTCCGACATGATCCGGCACTACGTCCGCATCTGGCGCCGGCTCGAACAGGGAGAATGCGAAGCTGCCTGGCGGCTGTTCGTGCATATCTTGCCCCTCATCCGTTACGAATTGCAGCCGGCGCTGGGCGTGTCCGCGGCCAAGCACAACCTGGTCGCGCGCGGGATCATCCGTTCGGCCCGCGTGCGTCCGCCCACGGCCGAGCTGGACGCACGTGGGCTGGCTGAACTGGAGCGCCTGCGGCGCTGGGTAGATCAACAGGAGTATCGCGATGTTCCGGGTCCGCTGCTCGCGAGTCACGGCAATTGAGCGCGTGGTCGTGGCCTTGTGCTTGCTGGGCGGGACCAGCGGCGCCATCGAACCGACGCATCCTCCGCTGCATTACTCGCTGGTCTTCCAGGATGACTTCTCCGGCCCTCGCCTGGACGAGCAGCGCTGGCTGTACCGCACCGACGTCAAGCTGGACAGCTCGCAGCGGCCCGAGAACGTATTCCTTCGCGACGGAAGGCTGGTCATCGCGCTGCGCAAGCAATCCGACCGGGGCAAAAGTTACACCGGCGGAGGCCTCATCAGCCGCGCCGCGTTCCGTTACGGCTATTTCGAGGCGCGCGTGAAAATGCACGCCGGCGCGGGCTGGCACCAATCGGTGTGGGCCATGTACGCCGACCCCGCCACCACTTACCCCGCCCGCATGCGCACCGAAATAGATGGCATCGAATTCGACTCGGATCTTCCGACCAAAGGCCACATGGGTCTGATCCGCTGGCGCGGGCCGGCTCAAAGTCGCAGTTCCACCTGCACGCCGGGAATTTATCGCGGCCCCCTCGGTTTCGACGCCAGTGCGGACTTCCACAATTACGGATTTGAGTGGACCGAGCGCGAAGTGCGCTTCTTCGTGGACGGCGATCTCAGGTGCGTCCTGCCGTATCCTCCCGAAGAAAACGAGCATGACCGGATCAAGCTGTGGTTGACGGCGATTGCTCATTCACAGTTGGCCGGAAAAGTGGACGAATCCCGTCTGCCCGGCGAGATGCTGGTCGAGCACGCCGCCGTCTACCAGCGCGACGTGTACGTGGACGACGGCGACCCGGAGTATTCGGAAACCGGGACCTGGGAAGCCATCGGGCGCGGCGGATTCGCGGATGCGGGCTGGCGCCGCGCTTGCGAAGGTGAGGCGACGGCCACCTGGCGGGTCTCGGTGCCGGCGCCCGGATCCTACGAAGTTTCGATCTTCAAGAACTATCAGCCTCTGGCGGGAGGCGCGGGCGAGCTGGAGGTTCGCGCTGCGGGCGCGGACCATCGGATCCCGCTGAGCTTTTCTCATCCGCCTCCCGGATGGAACGCTGTGGGCACGTTTCAGTTCAACGGCAACAACGAATGGGTGCGCCTCCGGCGCTTGCAGGGCTGCGTAGCGGCCGATATGCTAAAAATCCTTCGTGCACGCTGAAGCCATGCCGCCTGCCGGACCGCCCGCCCTGGGGCAGGCTTATCAGAGGAGGAAAGCGGGAGTGCTGCTCACGCCGCTCAAACGGGAACGCGCCACGGACGCTGTGTATCGCGCCTTGCGAGAGGCCATCCTGGACGGCTTGCTCCGGCCGGGCGAGCGGCTCGATGTAACGCAGTTGGCAGAAAAACTGGGCGTCAGCCTCACCCCGGTGCGCCAGGCCATGCAGATGCTGGCGGCCGAAGGGCTGGTCGAACTGCGCCCGCGCAGCGGGACTTTCGTGGCAGGTGTTTCGGCAAGCGACGTCCGCGATACCTTCGACGTCCGTTGCGCCTTGGAGTGTCTGGCGGCCGAGCTGGCCGCCGAGCGCATCACGCGCGAGGAAATCTGCCGCATGAAAAAGCTGGTGCAAGCGATGGCGCGGCCCATCCGCACCGCTCGCGATCGCCACGCGCACGCCGCCCGCAACTCGGAATTTCACATGATCTTGCTGCGCGCGGCAGGCAACCGGCGCCTGCTGGCGCTTTACGAGGAATTGCACGCCCATATCCAGATCGCCCGCATTCACGCCGCCGACAAGCAGTGGCCCGGGCGTCTGGAGCAGGAGGGCGCCGAACACCGGGCGATCGTCGCGGCGCTGGAAAAGCGGGACTTGCCGCGCCTGATCGAGGCCTTGCGCCGCCACATCTTCCGGGCGCGTGACTCTTTGGTCGCTGCGGTGCAGAACAAGGCGCCGGCGGAACAGACATGAGCGGACCCGCGGACTCCTCCATCCTTTCGAACGCCGCCGCTCCGGCCGCGCGCTTCCGGAATCGGCTGGCCCTGGTAACGGGCGCCGCAGGAGGCATCGGCCTCGCGGTGAGCCGCGCTTTCGCCCGCGAAGGCGCCCTGGTGGCCGCGGTGGACCTGAAAGCCGGCCCCGCCGCTGCGGGCGTGCACTGGTTCTGCACCGACGTCAGCCGCGCGGAAACCATGCGCGAACTGGCCCACCGGGTTCGGCAGTCCCTCGGCGATCCAGGCATCGTCGTGCACTCGGCGGCGGTCACAGCGTTCCTGGACACGCTGGCCACGCCCTACGAGGAATTCGAGCGCATCCAGCGCGTGAACGTCTTCAGCGCCTATCTGTTGCTGCAAGAGTTTGCCCCCGCGATGAAGCAGCGCGGCTCCGGCGCTTTCGTTCTCATCGCCTCCATCACGGGAATTGTCGGAGCTCCGGGGATGTCAGCTTACTCGGTCTCCAAGGGCGCGCTGATCACGCTCACGCGCACCGCCGCCCTGGAGCTGGCTGAAGCCAACATACGGGTCAACTGCGTCTGCCCCGCTTCGGTGGATACGCCCATGCTCCAGGCTTCCTTCGATCGCCACCCTGACCCGGCTCTGGCCCGCGAACTCAATCGCCGGCGCCACCCGCTCGGGAGGCTCGGAACGCCGGAGGATGTCGCCCGCCTCGCGCTGTTCCTGGCCTCGGACGAAGCCTCCTGGATCACGGGCGGCACGTACGTGATTGACGGCGGCGCGCTGCTGGCCCGCCGCTGGAAAGATTGACATGGCCCTTTCGACGCCCCCTGCGATCCGGCGGATCGAAGCCTTCCCCATCCGGCTTCCGCGCGATCTTTCGCGCAGCCTCGGGACCGCCGGGACGCCGACTTCGCTCGGCAAGACGGCCGGGGCCTATCGCTGGTCCGCGGTCTATCCCGCGCTCTATTCGGAACATTTCGAAACCGTCTTGGTTCGCGCGGAATTGAGCGACGGCGCTGTGGGCTGGGGCGAGGCCCAGGCCCCGCTGGCGCCGCGCGTGGCGGCCACCATCATCCGGGACTTGCTGGCGCCCGTTCTCGAGGGCGAGCCCTTCGACGGCCGCCGCGAGACGCTGGAAAGCCTTTGGCGGCGCATGTATCAAACCATGCGAGTCCGCGGCCAGACCGGCGGCTTCATGCTCGACGCCATCAGCGGCGTGGATCTGGCTCTGTGGGACTTGGCGGGCAAGATCGCCGGGCAGCCGGTTGCACAGCTTCTCGCCGGGCCCCAAGCCCGCACCCACGTCAGCGCGTACCTGAGCGGCCTGCCCGGCCCTGATGACGCCGCCCGCCTGGAAGCGGCGCGGCGGGCTTCAAGCGCCGGCTTCCGCCTCATCAAAATCTACTTCGATCGCGGGCGCGAGGAATTCCGGTCCCTTCTGGATGCCTTGAAGGCCGCGCTGCCCGCCGGCGCCGAATTTGCCGTGGACGCGCTGTGGCGCCTGGAACTGCCCGGCGATGAAACCTTCCTCCGCTCGCTGGAACGCCACCGGCTGCGCTGGCTGGAGTGCCCCTTTCCGCCCGATGAGATCGAACCTCACCGTCACCTGGCCCGCCGGTTCTCCATCCCGGTCGCACTCGGGGAGAGTTATCGCACGCTTCACGAGCTCGCAGTTTTCTTCCACGAGCGCCTGATTCGCTACGTGCAGCCTGACCTCGGGCGTTGCGGCATCACCGAAGGACTGCGCATCGCTCGCGCGGCCGCCCAAGCCGGTATTGGCCTTGCCCCGCACCTCAGCATCGCCTTGGGGCCGCAGATCGCCGCCGCCGTCCATCTCGCCGCGGCCCTTCCCGAGTGCGAATTTTGCGAGTACAATCCCAGCGTCTTCCAAATGAGCAACCGTTTCTTGGACCGCGAGCTTCAGATGCGCGATGGCGCTTATATCGTGCCCGCTACTGCCGGCTTGGGCGCGGAGATCAAGCTATCGGATCTGATGCGCGATGCGCACTTTCTGCGCCTCTGACGGCCGCCCTGTCTGTCAGCCGCCGCAACGGATTTCGAACACCCGTGCCCGGGGAGCGCCGTTGTGTAATGACCGCTATTTCATAGGGCTTCGGCCGGCTCTTCCACCCAGTCGAAGCGTCGCACCCACTCGATCTCTGGCTTGGCCAGGCTGCGCACAGGCGGCCGGCGCCGCGCTTGAGTTTTCCCCCGGCTTTGCGCTATGGTTGATGAGTCTGCGGCGAGCCGGGCAATCATAGTTTCGGATCTTGTTATCCTGGAATGCTGTGACTGCGCTTCTGAGCGGAGGAACTCCCTGAATGCATCCTGAATCCATGTTTGCACTATGGCTCCAGGCTGACCCCGGCAGCGGCTACCTTCAAGTCGTTCTGCTCATCAGCCTGCTTTCGCTGGCGGTGGCCGTGCTGTTTTCGCGCTTCGTGATCCGCCAGGACACCGGCACCACGGCCATGCAGAAGATCTCCAACGCCATCAAACAAGGCGCCGAAGCTTTCTTGCGCCGCCAGTACTCGACCATTTCCTCGCTGGCGGTGTTGCTGGCCTTGATCATTTTCGTGGGCTACTTCTTCGGCAAGGGGCAGACCACGCTGGCCATCCGCATGACCATCTCCTTTGTGGTCGGCTCGCTCTGCTCGCTGGCCGCCGGCTACTTCGGCATGTGGGTTTCGATCCGGGCAAACATCCGAACCGCCTCGGCCGCGCGCAGCGACCTGAACCGCGCTCTCCAGATCGCCCTGCGCGGCGGCGCGGTCACCGGGCTGGGCGTGGTCTCGCTTTCCCTGTTGGGCGTGGGCGGTTTGTTCCTGCTGTTTGACGGCCTCCACAATCCGCAGCAAGTGCCCTTCCAGATAGTGGCCTTCGGTTTCGGCGCCAGCTTCGTGGCGCTGTTCGCCCAGTTGGGCGGCGGCATCTACACCAAGGCCGCCGACGTCGGCGCCGACCTGGTAGGCAAGGTGGAAGCCGGCATCCCCGAGGACGACCCGCGCAACCCCGCGGTCATCGCCGATCTGGTGGGCGACAACGTCGGCGACTGCGCCGGACGCGGCGCGGACCTGTTCGAGTCCACGGCCGCCGAAAACATCGGCGCCATGATCCTGGGCGTGGCCTTGTTGCCGGTCTTCGGCATCTACGGCGTCTTGTTCCCGCTGATGGCCCGCGCCTTCGGTCTGATCGCTTCCATCGTCGGCGTGACAATCGTAAGAGTCAAGGGCGAGGAAGATCCCATGAAGGCCCTCAACCGCGGCTACTACGTCACGACCGCGCTGGCGATGCTGGGCTTCTACATCGCCGTGCGCCTGCTGCTGCAAAACAACCTCCACCTGTTCTTCGCCGGCGTCATCGGCATCCTGACCGCCTTCTTGTTCGTCTACATCACCCAGTACTACACCGAGTACAAATACCGCCCGGTGCTTTCCATCGCCGACAGCGCCAAGACCGGGCCGGCCACGGTCATCATCACCGGCTTCTCGGTGGCTCTGGAGTGCACCGCCTTGCCGGTGTTGGTGATTTCGGCCGCCATTCTGGGCTCCTACTATCTGGGCGCCAACGCCGGACTGCCGGGCGTTTCACCGGAAGCGGCGGGCCTGTACGGCACGGCCATCGCCACCATGGGCATGCTCTCCACCGCGGCCTACATCCTAGCCATGGATACCTTCGGCCCCATCACCGACAACGCCGGCGGCATCATCGAGATGTCCCAGCAGCCGGAAGAGATTCGGCGACGCACCGACCGGCTGGATGCGGTCGGCAACACCACCAAGGCGCTCACCAAGGGCTACGCCATCGGCAGCGCCGCTCTGGCCGCCTTCCTGCTGTTCTCGGCTTACATTGACGAAGTAAAAGTCCACCTGGGCTGGGCCGCCGAACGCATCTTCACGGTGGACATCGGAAACGTGCCTGTGTTCACCGGAGCCCTGTTGGGCGCGATGCTGGTGTTCCTGTTCAGCGCCCTCGCCATCCGCGCCGTGGGCAAGGCCGCCCAGACGGTCATCGAAGAAGTCCGGCGACAGTTCCGCTCCAACCCCGGCATAATGCAGGGCACCTCTGATCCGGACTACGGGGTCTGCGTGGATATCGTGACCAAGGGCGCGCTCAAGGCTATGGTCCTGCCGGGCATCCTGCCGGTGGTGGGACCCGTGGCTGTGGGCGTCATCTTCCGCCACTTCGCCGGATATAACGAAACCCCCGTCGGCGCCACCTCGGTGGCCGCCCTGCTAATGGTGGGAACCATCGCCGGCATCCTGCTGGCCACCATGATGAACAACGGCGGCGGGGCCTGGGACAACGCCAAAAAGTATGTTGAAACCGGCAAGCTCGGCGGCAAGGGCTCGGACGCCCACAAAGCGACCGTGGTCGGTGATACCGTGGGCGATCCCTTCAAGGACACCGCGGGACCGTCGCTGCACGTGTTGATCAAACTGCTGAGCACCATCACCCTGGTCGCTGCGCCGCTGTTCATCTGAGGCGCGTCGCTCGGGCGCGGAGACAAGCCATGCAGCGCGTCTGTTTCCTGCTGAAGGTCAAGAAAGACCGCCTGGAGGAGTACAAGCGGCGGCACCGGGAAGTCTGGCCGGAAATGCTCCAGGCCTTGCGCGAGACCGGTTGGCGCAACTACTCGCTGTTTCTGCGAGACGACGGCCTGTTGGTCGGCTACCTGGAGACCCCGGACTTCGAAAAGGCCCGCGCAGGTATGGCCGCCCGCGAGGTCAATGCCCGCTGGCAGCGCGAGATGGCGCCCTTCTTTGAAGAACTGGAAGGGCGCCGTCCCGACGAAGGCATGCGCCCGCTGGAAGAGGTCTTCCACCTGGACTGAGCGGCGACGATTGCGCCGGCGGCCGCCGCCGCGGGCGCAAGGCGCGCCTCAGCGCTTCGCCGCCCGCTCGAGGTAGTCAAGCAGCAGGTTCGCCATGGCCTTGACTCCCACGACCAGGCTGTCTTCGTCGGCGTCGAACTCGGCGGTGTGCAGCGCGGCGGTGATCCCGCGAGCGGGATTGGAGACGCCTAGCCAAAACATTACACCAGGAATTTGTTTCTGGTAAAAGGCGAAGTCCTCCGCTCCCATCACCGGCCGCTCTTCGACCACGTTGGCCGCCCCCAGCACCCGGCGCAGCGTGGGCAGCGAGGCCTCTACCAGCCCCCGGTCGTTGATGGCGGGCGGGTTCGAGCGCGCCGACCAGCTCAGCTCCGCGCGCGCCCCGTGCGCCGCCGCCACGCCGCTGACCAGCTCGCTCACCAGCCTCATGGCCCGCTCGCGCACGGCCTCGCTGTGCGTCCGCAAGGTGCCCTCCATGCGCACCTCATCGGCAATGATGTTCTGCCGGTTGCCGCCGTGAATGGAGCCGATCGTCAGCACCATCGGCTCGACAGGATCCAGCCGGCGGCTGCGGACGGTTTGCAGCGCCGTGACGCACTCGGCGGCCACCACCACGGGATCAATGCCTTGGTGCGGCCAGGCGGCGTGCACACGTTTGCCGAAAATACGTATCACAAACGTATCCGAAGACGCCAGCGCCGCACCAGCCACGTAGCCCACCTTGCCCGCCCCCAATTGCGGATCCGCGTGAAAGGCAAAAATGGCTTCCGGCCGCGGATCCTCCAGCGCACCCTCCCGGATCATCTGCTCCGCCCCGGATTGTTCGCCCTCCGGCGCCCCCTCCTCGGCCGGTTGAAAAATGAACTTCACCGAACCCCGTATCTGCTCGCGCATCCCGCTGAGCACTTCGGCCACCCCCAGCGCCACCGTCATGTGCACGTCGTGCCCGCAGGCGTGCTTGACGCCACGATTGCGCGAACGGTAAGGCACCTCCAGGGTCTCCTCAATCGGCAGCGCATCCATGTCTGCGCGCAGCGCCACCACCGCGCCCGGCTGCGCGCCCCTCAGCAGCCCCACCACGCCGTGCCGGCTGACGCCGGTGCGGATCTCATCCAGTTTCAGCGCCCGCAGCTTCTCGGCGATCACCCGCGCGGTTCGCTGCTCGCGGTTTGACAGTTCCGGGTGCATGTGAAAGTCGCGCCGCTGCGCCACGAGCGCTTCGCGAAGCTGCTCGGCCGCGCTCTGAATGCGCTGCTCTCGCGTCTCGGCCGCCCACTGCAAGCAAGACAACGCCACGGCCGCCGGCAAAATTCGCAACCTCATATCGGGTCAGATTAACAGAAGGCGACGGCGGCAGGCGCGGTCAATCCTGCTCGGGCCTCCGCGGGCGCGCCTCGGCGGCCTGCGCGAGCAAGTCGCGGACTTCCTCTTCCGTGTTCTGGGCGAAATCCGCATACCACAGGCCCACCGAGTAGAACGGCTCCGGCGTGTAATCGGCGACCAGCTCGTCGGCCTCCTCGGCGAGCTGGGCGCAGGCTTGGGGAGCTGCGACGGGCGCCGCCACCACCACACGGGCGGGCCTCAGGCTCCGCAATGCGGCCACCGCGGCGCGCATGGTGGAGCCGGTGGCGATGCCGTCGTCCACCACAATGGCGATGCGCCCGGCGATCTCGGGCGGCGGGCGCGACCCGCGATAAAGGCGCTCGCGGCGCTCCAGTTCGCGCTGCTCGGCGGTGGTTATTTCCTCGATAACGCTGGGCGGGATCCCCCACAATTCTACGACCGCAGGATTGAGAACGCGCACGCCGCCGCTGGCGATGGCCCCCATGGCCAGCTCTTCCTGGCCCGGCGTGCCCAGCTTGCGAACCAGAAAGACATCCAGCGGAGCCTCCAGGGCCCGGGCGACCTCGAAGGCCACCACCACGCCGCCGCGCGGGAGGCCGAGCACGATGACGTCGGGGCGCCCGGCGTAATGCGATAATCTTTCGGCCAGTTGCCGTCCGGCTTGCCGGCGATCACGGTAACGCATAGGGCGCAGAGTCAGTTTAGACCAAGCCAGGACTGAGCGGCGATTTGACAGTCCGGCGGCGTAGCAGGCACATTGGTCTTTCCAGCCATGAGCGTTTTGGAACCTGCCGGTCCCGAAGAGCTGGCTGAAGCATTGCGCGAGGCAGCCGCCGCCGGTCAGACGATCGCCGTGGGCGGCGGCTTCAGCAAGCGGGCCATGGGCGGGCCGCTGTTCCCGGCCGAGATAACCATCGTTACGCGCCGCCTGAACCGCGTGCTCCAGTATGACCCGCGGGACTTGACGATCAGCGTGGAAGCGGGCATGAGTTTTGCCGAGCTGAGCCGCGTGCTGGGCGGGCGCGGTCAGATGCTCCCTCTGGACCCCTTTCTGCCGGAAAGGGCGACGGTGGGCGGGGTGCTGGCAGCCAACATCAGCGGGCCGCGGCGCAGGCTGTACGGGACGGCGCGGGACACGCTGATCGGCATGCGGTTTGTGACGCTGGAAGGCAAGCTGGTGGAATCGGGCGGGATGGTTGTGAAGAATGTGGCGGGACTGGATCTGGCGCGGCTGATGGTGGGGAGTTTTGGGACGCTGGCGGTGGTAGTGGCGGCGAACTTTCGGCTGGCGCCGATTCCGCCGGCATGGCGGACGTTTCTGCAAACGTTTGCGAACATCGCCAGGGCCCTTGAGGCGCGCGATCGCATCCTCAAAAGCGTGCTCCAGCCGGCTGCGGTTGACCTGCTGAACCCACAGGCCGCCGCGCGGCTGGGCCTGGACGGCTTCTTGCTGGCCGTCGAGGCCGGAGGCACCCCGGCCGTGCTGGGTCGCTATGCGCAGGAGCTGTCGGGCTGGCGCAGGCTTCGGGAAGATGAGGCTTCGACCTTCTGGCGCGGCGTGCGCGAGTTCACGCCCGAGTTTCTGGCGGCGCATCCCGACGGCGCGATCGTGCGCGTTAGCTCGACGCTGGCAGGCTTGAAGCCAGTGCTGGAGAGCTTGGAAGCGCCCGTAGTAGCGCGCGCCGGTTCGGGCATCCTTTGGGCGTACTTCAGCGAGTGCGGAGCGGCGGCGGACTGGGTGCAGCAGGCCGCTTCGCGCGGCTGGAAGGTGGTGATGGAATTCGCGCCTGCCGAGCGAAAGCAGGAGTTGCCCCTTTGGCCGGCTCCGGGCGAGGATTTTCAACTTATGCGGCGATTGAAGCAGATGTTCGATCCGCGCAGCCTGCTGAACCGAGGAAGACTTTATGGTCGCATCTGAGGCGGCTCGGGCGGTCGGACCGCGACTTTTCGATCTGGATCGCTGCGTGCATTGCGGCCTGTGTTTGAACGCGTGCCCCACCTACCGGGAGCTGGGATTGGAGACGGATTCGCCGCGCGGGCGCATTTATCAGATGGTGCGGGTGGCGGAGGGGGCGATGAGCGTCTCGGCGTCATACATCCGTCATCTGGATCTGTGCCTGGCTTGCCGGGCTTGCGAGAGCGCCTGCCCCTCGGGCGTGCCCTACGGGCGGTTGATCGAGCAGGCGCGCGCGGCGATTGAGCAGCGCCTTCGGCGGCCGCTCTGGGCGCGCCTGGCGCGCGGCTTGGCGCTGGATCACCTGATGGTTTCGCCGACGCTGTTGCGCATTGCGGGCGGCCTGTTGTGGGTTTATGAGTCCAGCGGCCTTCGCCGGTTGGCGGAGTCTTCCGGACTGCTGGAGCAGCTTGGGGCGCTGGGACGGCTGGCGCGTCTGGCGCCTTCGGCGGAACGTCCATTTTTCTTCCGGCAGGTGGGGCGGGTTTTTGCGCCGGAGGGCGAGAGGCGTTATCGGGTGGCGTTGCTGGCGGGTTGCGTGGCCAGCGTTTGCTTTGCGCGTCTGAATGAAGCGACGGTTCGCGTGCTTCAGAAGAACGGCTGCGAGGTGGCGGTGCCGCGAGGGCAGAGTTGTTGCGGGGCGCTTCACGCGCACATCGGCCGGATCAACAAGGCGCGCGAGCTGGCGCGGCGCAACATTGACGCGTTTCTGGCGGGGGATTACGACGCGATTTTGAGCAACGCGGCCGGCTGCGGTTCCGCCATGAAGGAGTACCGCGAGCTGCTGGAGGACGATCCGGAGTACAGGGAGAAGGCGGCGCGTTTTTCGGGGCTGGTGCGGGACGTGACGGAGTTTCTGGCGGCGGTCGAACTGAATCCGCGGCTGGGTCCGGTGCGCGCAGTGGCGACCTACCAGGACTCCTGCCATCTGGCGCACGGGCAGAAGATTCGCGCGGCGCCGCGGAAACTGCTGGGGGCGGTGCCGGAGCTGGAGTTTCGCGAGCTGCCGTTTGCGGAGCTGTGCTGCGGAAGCGCCGGCATCTACAACGCGGTACACGGCGAGATGGCCGACGTGATACTGCGCAGCAAGTTTGAGCAAATCAACGCGACGGGCGCGGAGCTGATCGCCACGGCGAATCCGGGCTGCATGTTGCAGCTTCGCTACGGGGTGAGCTTATTCGGACGCGGCCAGCGCGTGCGGCACGTAATCGAGATTCTTGACGAAGCCTACCGGAGCTACCGCGGGCAATGAGGAGGGCCTGAGGGACGCTGGGCGCAGGTGCGTCCGGAAGTCCGAAATGGGGGCAGGGCGGGGCATTTGCAGGCGGCCGAGGGGATGGTAAAATGGAACGGAAGTTTGGGAGGTCGTCTAACGGTAAGACTGCAGACTCTGGATCTGCGTATCGGGGTTCGAATCCCTGCCTCCCAGCCATCCTCAATTTCCTCCAATGTTTACAATGATTTGCGCATGTGATATGCTCTTGGTGTCGGTAATTTTGCAAAACCGACACCAAGCACATCTCCCGCAAGCGTCAAGAAGCCGTCCGCCTGATCAAGAAGATCCGGCTTGAGGCCGGGCGCCGGCAGTTCGTCACCATTCGAAGTACGGCAGGGAATGCTCTTCGACCCACGCGGGATTCGAGCCGTAGAGCCAGGCCAGGCGCGAAGCCCGAACAACTCTCGCCAACTCGAACGACTGGCCATCACCCGTCAAGCGTAACGCCAGCCGCTTCCAAACATCATCCGGCAGATCGGACCCCGGTTGGGGCTTTGTGTTCGCTAAGGAGTCTAGCAACGCCCGGGTCAGATGCCCCGATCGTGTGTCCGGTGCCGCTGTCAGTGTGTCGGTGACATCCCCTGGCGCATCAGGGAACGCGTGAGGTGGCAGACGATCCCAGAGCTCCCAGAAACGTGGTCTTGCCTCTGGTCTTTCGCCAATCCCCTTCAATTCACACGGGCAACACACGGCATGCCCGTGATCTTCCACTCGGGGAACTAGCCCGCGCTGGCAAGCCGCTTCGCACGGCGCCCCGCAGATCATGCCGAAAATCGAAGCGAATGGGTTGGGGCCGCGCGCATCGGGGTGAACAGCACAAGCCACCTGGCGCGTAATTAAGGCGCGGTGGGACTCCGCTCGAGGAGCTCGGCACGGAGGGCCTGCATGCAGCCTCGGCTCAAGCTATGATATTGTCCTCGCAAGCTACGCCCGGTCCATGGGTTCGGTCACACTCGGGCGTGATTCCCTCCGCTCCCCATCTGTCCTGTGGCGGCTCGGGAGGCGCGGACGAGTCAAAAAAAGTTCTGGCTGCTCGCGCACCTGCCCGAAAACGGGCAGGCGTGGCCTGTTTTCGGCCAGTCGGCCGCCCTATGGCTCTCCCAACTATCCGAAAGGACATGGATTGCCGTTTGGCCCCCAAGCTGCCCTAACTTCCGGCGGACCCTGATATGGCGCACACGCTCGCTCGCGCGGTAGTCCTGCTCGCCGCCACTCTGGCCTTCGGCGATACTCCGCAGACGCGGGTCGAGCGTCTGGAGGACCTGATTACTGAAGCTTTGGGCGCGAATCCCGAGATCCAGATGGCCGAGCGGCTCTACCAGGCGGCCAGCCAAAGGCCCAGCCGCGAGGCCGCGTTGCCAGACCCCAAGATCGCCATCGGCTACCAGAGCGTAGGCCGACCCTATCCCCTGGCTGGGGTCGGCGCCGAACCGATGGCCAACCTGGGCTTCATGTACACGCAAGAATTTCCGGCGCCGGGCAAGCGCGGCCTCCGGGCTGCCATCGCGTACCAGGATTCCCAGGCGATCTTGCAGGAGTACCTCGGCGCCAGGCTGCGGCTCATCTCGCAGGTCAAGCAGGCGTACTACGGGCTTGCCTACGCGCTGGCAGCGGCCAACGTGCTGGAGCGGAACCGGCGTTTGCTGGAGCAGATTCTGGAAGTCAGCCAGGCCCGCTACAGCGCCGGTCTCGCTCCCCAACAGGATGTCCTCAAAGCCCAGACGGAGCTCACGGTTCTGGAGGCTCGCCACGAAGAGATCCTCGCGCGGCGGCGACTCCATGAGGCCGAGCTTCGACAACTTCTCGCCCGCTCGGCTCGATCCCCGTTGGGGCAGCCGCAACCATTGAGGGATCCCGAGGATCTGCCGCTGCTTTCCCGCCTGCTGGAGGCGGCAGCCCGGAATTCGCCGCTTCTTGCAGGGCGGGAAAGCACGATCGCCGGCGCGGAGCTTGCGCTGAATCTGGCGCGCAAGAACTTTTACCCCGACTGGGCTCTGAGCGGCGGCTATTTCAACATGGGCCGCATGGGCTCCATGTACATGTTTCGGGCCGAATTCACCCTTCCCCTCTTCGCGGCTCGCAAGCAGCGGCCGGGAATCGGCGAAGCCTACCAGCGCCTGATGGCCGAACGCCGGAGATACGAAGCGGAGGCCTTGCAGTTGCGCCTGCGGATCGAGCAGGAGTACCTGGCCGCGGACCGATCGGCGCGCCTCGCTCGCATTTATTCGGCCGCGGCCATTCCTCAGGCGCTGCTCACTCTGGAATCCTCTCTTGCCTCCTATCAGACTGGCGCCGTCAACATGCTTACGGTACTTAGTAACTTCGCCAACGTCCTGGACTACGAACTCGGTTACTGGAACGAGGTGGCCGGTTACTACAATGCAGTAAGTCGGCTGGAAGAACTCACCGGGGAGGTACTGCTGAAATGAAGGGACGGATCCTGGCGGTCGCCGCGGCCCTGATCGCGGGCTTTCTGGCCGGATACTTTGCGACAAGCCGGCGAGCGCAACAGGTGACCACCGACAACAAAGGGCGTCGCATCCTTTACTGGGTGGATCCCATGCATCCCTCCTACAAGTCGGACCGGCCCGGCATCGCACCCGACTGCGGCATGAAACTGGAGCCGGTCTACGCGGAAGCCGAGCCGCCTGCCGCACAACCCAGGGGCCGCATCCTTTACTGGCGCGATCCCCAACAGCCTGAGTATCGTTCCGACAAACCCGGTCTGAACCCGGAGACAGGCAACGAGCTGGAACCGGTCTACGAGGAGGCAGGCGGGCATCCCCCGGGCACCATCCACATCAGTCCGGAAAAACAGCAATTGATCGGAGTAACCTGGGCCACGGCGGAAGTAACTCCGGTATCCCGCCAGGTGCGCGCCCTCGGCCGCGTTGCCTATGACGAGACCCGTCTTGTCGAAGTACACGCCAAGGTCGAAGGATGGGTCGAAAAGGTCTTCGTCAACTTCACCGGACAGCAGGTGCGGAAAGGCGAACCCCTGCTGACGGTCTACAGTCCGGAGCTGCTGGCTTCGCAAAATGAGTTGCTGCTGGCGGCCAGAGCCCAGCAGATCCTGCAATCCGGACCCGTCTCGCACGCCAGAGCTTACAGCCGGACCCTGCTGGAAGCGGCACGCAAGCGCCTCGAGTTGTGGGACGTATCGGCCGAGCAGATCGAGCAGGTGCTCGCCACCGGCCAGCCGATTCGCTCCGTCACCATTTACGCTCCGGCCGATGGTTACGTGCTCCAGCGCCAGGCTTTTCCGAGCCAGCGGATCACTCCTGAAACGAAACTGTACACGCTTGCCGACCTGAGCCGCGTCTGGATCATCGCCGAAGTATTCGAATCGGAAGCCGGTCTCATGCGCCCCGGCCTGCCCGCCCGGATCCGGCTCGCTCATCTGCCCGGCCGCAGCTTGAGCGCGCGCGTCAGTTACGTTCAGCCGGAGCTCGATCCCGCGACGCGCACGCTCAAAGTAAGGTTGGAAGCCGCCAATCCGGAGTTGATTCTGAAGCCTGAGATGTTCGTGGAGGTGGAGTTCGAGCTATCTTTGGGCCGCAAACTGACGGTGCCTGCCGAAGCAGTGCTCGATTCCGGCCTGCGCAAGACGGTTTTCGTGGACCGGGGCAACGGATATCTGGAGCCGCGCCAGGTGGAGACTGGCGAACAGGCGGGAGGCCGCGTAGTGATCCTCAAAGGTTTGCGTGCCGGAGAACGGGTGGTGGCTTCGGGTAACTTCCTGATTGACTCGGAGAGTCAGTTGAAGGCCGCTCTGGGCGCCATGGGCGCGCCTCCGGCCGGAACGTCCGCCGAGCACAAACATGATTGACCGAATCATCGAGTTTTCCGCTCGCAATCGGTTCATCATCTTCACGCTGGTCACCGCTGCTGTGCTCGCCGGAATCTGGGCCCTGCGCAACATACCACTGGATGCCCTGCCTGACCTCAGCGACACGCAGGTCATTATTTACTCGCGTTGGGATCGCAGCCCCGACATCATCGAGGACCAGGTCACCTATCCCATCGTCACCACCATGCTGGGCGCGCCGCGAGTCAAGGCAGTCAGGGGCTTTTCGGACTTTGGTTACTCCTACGTGTATGTGATTTTCGAAGATGGTACCGACATCTACTGGGCGCGCTCGCGCACGCTGGAATATCTCTCGGGCGTTCTGCCCCGACTGCCGCAAGGCGTGCGCACCGAGCTCGGGCCGGATGCCACCGGCTTGGGCTGGGTATTTCAATACGCATTGGTGGACACCACAGGCCGGCACAGTCTGGCCGGGTTGCGTTCCTACCAGGACTGGTACCTGAGATACCACTTGAAATCGGTCCCCGGAGTGGCCGAGGTGGCGCCCGTCGGCGGCTTTGTCCGGCAGTACCAGGTCAACCTGGATCCCGTCCGATTGCAGGCCTACAGCATACCGATCCACAAGGTGGTTGAGGCCATCCGGGCCGCCAACAATGACGTGGGCGGCCGGCTCATCGAATTGACCGGCGCGGAATACATGGTGCGGGGCAGAGGTTATGTACGCTCGGCTCGCGATTTGGAAGAGGTAGTCCTGGCGCGAAGCGAGGCGGGGGTGCCCGTGCGGGTGGCGGACGTGGGCAAGGTAACGCTGGGGCCGGAAATCCGTCGGGGGGTTACCGACGGGAACGGTCAGGGCGAGGTCGTCTCCGGCATCGTAATCATGCGCTACGGCGAGAACGCCCTCAACGTGATCGAGCGAGTCAAGCGCAAGCTGGAAGAAATCAAGCCCGGGCTGCCGGAAGGCGTGGAAATCGTAACGGCCTACGATCGCTCTGACCTGATCCTGCGCTCGATCCGCACTCTGGAACGAACCTTGGTCGAAGAGCTGGCGATCGTCTCCCTGGTCATTCTGCTTTTCCTGTGGCATCTGCCCAGCGCAATGATCCCCATCGTGACCATTCCCGTGGCGGTGGTGATTTCGTTCGTGCCCATGAAGATGATGGGGCTGACCTCCAACATCATGTCGCTGGGAGGCATCGCCATTGCCATCGGAGCGATGGTGGACGCGGCCATCGTCGTGGTCGAGCAGACGCACAAGAAGCTGGAAGAGTGGGAGCGTGAAGGGCGGCCCGGGGACTACCGCGAAGTGGTGATCAGCGCGGTCAAGGAAGTAGGCGGCCCCAGCTTCTTTGCGCTTCTGGTCATCGCGGTGTCTTTCCTTCCCGTGCTCACGCTGGAGGCCCAGGAAGGACGCCTGTTCAAGCCGCTGGCCTACACCAAGAATCTCTCCATGATCGTGGCCGCCGTGCTGGCTATCACGCTGGACCCCGCCATGCGGCTGCTCTTCACTCACATGGAGGCGTTCGAATTCCGTCCGCGTTGGCTGGCGCGCGCGGCCACGGCGGTGCTGGCGGGCAAGATCCACCCGGAGGAACGGCACCCGCTCAGCCGCTTGCTCATCCGAATCTACGAACCGGTCTGTCGCCGGTCTCTGAGATGGAAATGGGCTGTGATTGCCGCGGCGGCGGCTGCGGTGCTCCTGACCATTCCCGTGTTCCGGCGCCTGGGCTCGGAGTTCATGCCGCCGCTCGATGAGGGAAGCCTGCTCTACATGCCCAGCACTCTGCCGGGCATCTCCCTCAGCGAGGCGCAACGGCTGCTCCAGGTGCAGGACCGCATCATCAAGAGCTTTCCCGAAGTGGACACCGTGCTGGGCAAGGCCGGCCGCGCCGAGACGGCAACGGATCCAGCGCCGTTGTCCATGATGGAGACGGTCATCATTCTCAAACCGCGCGAGCAGTGGCGCCCGGTGCGCACCTGGTATTCCGACTGGGCCCCGGAATGGCTCAAATCCCTGCTGCGACACATTACCCCGGACCGCATTTCGGTTGAGCAACTCACCGAAGAACTCGACCAGGCGCTCAAGCTTCCGGGCGTCAGCAACGCCTGGACCATGCCCATCAAGGCGCGCATTGACATGTTGACTACCGGCGTGCGCACCGCGGTGGGCGTCAAAGTTTCCGGCGCCGACGTCGAACGCATCGAGCAGATCGGCCGCGAGCTGGAACGGATTCTGAGCGAGGTGCCGGGCACGCGCAGCGTTTTTTCCGAACGCACGGGCGGCGGTTATTTCCTCGACGTGGTATGGGGCCGTCAACAACTGGCCCGCTACGGACTCACGGTGGACGAAGCCCAAATGGTGGTGACCTCGGCGATCGGCGGGGAAAGCGTCACCACCACGGTCGAAGGGCGCGGGCGGTATCCGGTCAACGTCCGCTACTTCCGGGACTATCGCAGCTCGCTGGACAAGCTCAACCGCGTGCTGGTGCCCGCGGCCGACGGGCGCTTTCAAGTGCCTCTGGGGCAACTGGCGGAGATCCGCCTCAGTAGCGGTCCGGGTATGCTGCGCAACGAGAACGGCATGCTCACCGGCTATGTCTACGTGGACGTGGCGGGGCGGGATCTGGGCAGTTACGTTGCCGAGGCCCGGCGCAAGGTGGCCGAGAGTCTGAAACTACCGCCGGGTTACTCCATCCAATGGAGTGGCCAGTACGAGGCCATGGAGCGTGTGCGGGAGCGGCTCGCCATTGTGCTGCCGCTGACCTTGTTCCTGGTGCTGATGCTGCTGTACGCCAACACGCGCTCGCTGACCAAGACAATGATTGTCCTGTTGGCGGTGCCGTTTTCGGCGGTGGGAGCGATCTGGCTGCTCCACCTGTTGGGCTACAACATGTCCATCGCCGTCTGGGTAGGATTGATCGCCCTGATGGGGGTGGACGCCGAGACCGGAGTCTTCATGCTGCTCTATCTGGAGCTGGCTTATGAGCAAGTCCGGCGCGAAGGTCGCCTGCGCAGCCTGGCGGATCTGCGGGAAGCCATCGTGCATGGCGCCGTCAAGCGGATCCGGCCGAAGTTCATGACGGTGGCCACCATGTTCGCCGGGCTGCTGCCTATCATGTGGTCCACGGGCACGGGCGCGGACGTCATGAAGCGCATCGCTGCGCCCATGATCGGCGGCATCTTTACGTCCTTTGTGCTCGAGCTGGTGGTTTACCCGGCGATTTACGAGGTCTGGAAATGGCATTTCGAACTCAAGCGCTCGTCTGCGCACTCCTGAGCTGGTCGGCGACCACCGCGGCCGAGCTGCGCTATCCGGTGCGTCACGATCACTGGCTGAAAGGCGGCCATGGGACGCTCGAAATCCACGAAAATGGCGTACGCTTCCACGAGTCGAACAATCGCAAGCACCGCTGGAACTGGCGCTGGGCGGATATCCAGCAGCTCAAGCTCTCCCCGCGCACGATCTGGGTGCTGACCTACGAGGACGTCAGGCTCAAGCTCGGCCAGGACCGCCGGCATCGCTTCGACTTGACCGGGAGCGGGGATTTCCAGGATGTCTGGCGCATGTTGCGCGGGCGCGCGGAAGTGCGTCTGGTGGCGGCGCTGGCCGACACGGAGGCGGAAGTGCTCTGGCGCGTCCCGGTGAAGCTCGTCCGGCGCTTCGGCGGCGTTCAGGGCCTCCTGCTGGCGACCACGCACGGACTGACGTTTCAGGCCGACTTGCCCGCGCACAGCCGCACCTGGCTCTGGCCTGATCTGGACAGCGTCGCGCGCACGGGCCCGGCCATGCTCACGGTGACTACCTACGAGCGTTCGCTCGCCGATTACGGGAGCTTGAAGAGCTTTGCCTTCCAGCTTCGCGAGCCGCTGCCCGAGGACCGCTTTCATCGCCTCTGGGCGGAGGTCCAGCGGCAACACGGCCTCAAACTTCTCACTGACGATGCGAAAAGGAGCAACGTCCAATGAAGCAACTGACGATCCTTCTCGCGCTGGCCGTTCTGGCGACAGCGCAAAAGCCGCAGGTTTTCACGGGAGTGATCACCTGCACGATGTGCAAGAACGATCACAAGGCTATGGGAATTTCGCCCGACGACAAGTGCGTGCGCGAGTGCATCAAACACGGCGCCAAATATGCGCTGTTCGACGGGAAGAACCTGTACCGGCTCAGCGATCAGCAAACGCCGGAGAAGTATGCAGCGCAGAAGGTGCGGGTGACCGGTATGCTGTACGAAAAGACCGGGATCATCAAGGTCGAGAAAATCGAACCGCTGGAGAGCGCCCCGGCCAAGCCATCCGGGCCCGGGACGGGGCATCACCACTGACCCGATAATGGAAAGCAAGGGTTCGGTGAGCGCGGAACCGAAGACACGGCTGCGGGCGGCGCTCGCGGTGGCGGGCATCGGCCTGACCAGCCTGGGGCACTATTTGACGCCGCCCGAGTTCCTGCTCTGGCACAACGTTTTCCAGCGGCTTTACTATCTGCCCATCGTGTACTCGGCAATCACTTTCGGCATGCGAGGCGGGTTGGCGGCGGCCGCGCTCTCCGCCCTTTGTTATATACCCCACATCGTGATCACCTGGAGCGGCTGGGCGGCTTACTCGGCCAACCAGTACGCCGAGGTGATCCTGTTCTTTCTGGTGGCGGCGGTCACCGGTATTCTGGCGGACCGAAGTCACCGGAGGGAGCAGGAGCTGCGCAGAGTCTACCGGGAGCTGGAAAGCAGCTTCGAGCAGCTCCGGCGTGCTGACCGGCTGTCGGCGCTGGGACAGCTCTCGGCTGCGCTGGCGCATGAAATCCGCAATCCGCTGGCTGCCGTGGAGGGGGCGGCGGAAATCCTGGCGCAGCCTACCACGCCCCCCGAAATGCGGCAGGAATTCCTGGGCATAGTTCGCAAGGAATGCAGCCGGCTCAACCGGCTGCTGGGGGATTTGCTGGATTTTGCCCGGCCGCGGCCCCCGGAGCGCCGGCCCACGGAAGCGGCCCGAATCTTCGAAAACGTGGTGGCGCTGACGCGCCATGCCGCCGACAAAACCGGCGTACGGATTCGAACGGAGATCGCAGGCGGCCTGCCCGCCCTGGTGGCCGATCCCGAGCAACTGACGCAGGTCCTGCTGAACCTTGCGATCAACGCCGTGCAGGCCATGCGGCATGGCGGCGAACTCACGCTTTCCGCAGCGCCGGAGAACGGGGGAATCTCGATTCGCGTCCGCGATCAGGGCGTGGGGATCCCGGAGGAAGATCTGGACCGCGTATTCGATCCTTTCTTCACCACCAAGAGCGATGGGACGGGCCTGGGTCTTTCCGTCGCCCACCGCATCGTCACGCAGCACGGCGGAACGATTCACGCCGCCCGGAATCCTGAGGGCGGGATGACCTTCACAGTCTGGTTGCCTCTGGAGGCTTCATGAGCCGGCCCCGCATCCTGGTGGTGGAAGACGACGAAAGCCTGCGCCGCGTGGTTCAGGTGCAGCTGGAACAGGCCGGTTACGAAGTCGCTGCGGCCGCCGGCGGGGAGGAGGCGCTGGCGCTGCTGGCGAGCGCCGCCCGGGATCTGGTGATCACGGATCTGAAGATGCCGGGAATGACCGGCCTGGATCTGTTGCGGCGGATCAAGGCGGACTACCCCGAAGTAATCGTCATCGTGGTCACCGCTTTCGGCACCATCGAATCCGCGGTCGAGGCGATGAAGCTCGGGGCTTACGATTATCTGACCAAGCCTGTCCACGCCGACGCGTTGCGCCTGATCGTGGGCCGCGCACTGGAACATCACCGCTTGCGGCAGGAGGTTCAATCGCTCCGCCTGAGCCTGGATCGCAAGTACGGCTTCGAGAATATCCTGGGGCGCTCGCCTGCGTTACAGGAAACCTTGCAGGCCGCCGCCCGCGTGGCCCCCACCGACGCCACCGTTCTGATACGTGGCGAAACCGGCACGGGCAAGGAGCTGCTGGCCAGGGCCATCCACTTCAACAGCCACCGGCGGCACGGGCCTTTCGTCACGATCAACTGCGGCGCCATCCCGCGAGAGCTGCTCGAGTCGGAGTTGTTCGGCCACGTACGGGGCGCATTTACCGGCGCCGTCTCTCACAAGAAGGGACGGGTGGAGCTGGCCGAGGGCGGCACGCTCTTTCTGGACGAGATCGGAGAGCTGCCACTGCCCCTGCAAGCCAAGTTGTTGCGTCTGCTCCAAGAGAAGGAAATCGAGAAGGTGGGCGCCCCGCAGCCGCTGCGCGTGGACGTTCGGATCATCGCCGCCACTCACCGCAATCTGGAAGCCATGGTCGAGGACGGCGCCTTCCGCGAGGATCTCTACTACCGGCTGGCGGTCATCCCGCTGGAGTTGCCGCCACTGCGCGAGCGGGTCGAAGACATCCCGGAGCTGGTGACCCACTTCTTCGAACGCAACAAGCGAAAATACGGCCGCGAGCGGCTCGTCCTGCCGCAGGAACTGCTGCCCTGCTTCACGACCTACCGCTGGCCCGGGAACGTGCGCGAGCTGGAAAACGTCATCGAGCGACTGGTTTTGCTCACGCCCGGCGAGCAAGTACGCCTGGAGGACTTGCCCGAGTTTTTGCGCCGCCAGCGTCCCCCGCTGGACGCCATCCAGCTCGAGCTGCCGCCGGAAGGCATCAGCCTGGAGGCCGTAGAGCGCGAACTCATTCGCTGCGCGCTCGACAAATTCAACGGCAATCAGACCAAAGCGGCGCGCTATCTGGATATCAGCCGAAAGACCCTCATCTACCGCATGGAAAAGTACGGCCTCAAGGCCCGGGGCGAGACGGAAGCTGGCGAGGAACCGGCGCCGGAGGATCGCTGAGGACGCCCGAAGGCGCGCCGGGAGCGCCCCGACAGGTGACAAAGGGCCGCAGGCAAGTAAAACAATCTTTGTGTGACTTGTTTCGATTCTTGCCGAGCTGCCTAAAAGCGAAGTCGTACGCCTCCGTTCAGAACGCGGCCCTCCAGGGGCGCCCAGGCGTCCACCGTCCAGCGTCCGTCTGCGCCGCGAGCAGGACGCAGCAACGGGTTCCAGCGAGTCTGCCTCACGTCCGTAAAGTTCTCCGCATTGAAGAAGAACCCGAAGGTCCCGATGCGCCGCTCGACCATGGCTCCGAAGATGACGTAGGGCTCGGATTCGGTGCGGTAAGGGTTGTGCTCCAGACGCTGGCGAGCGGTGTAGTAGGCCTCGACACCCACGCGCCAGCCTGCCTTGTTCTCCCACAGCACAGCCGACGCATTGAAAATTCCGTAGCGCCCGTCGGCGGTGACGTCAATGGGATGACGCACGCTGGAAGCGAAGAATGTAGCTGTGCAGGAAGCAGGGCCTACGCTCCGGCTGAGGTCGAACGAGACGCTGCGGTCGCGCTCGGGGATCTCGCCGAAGCGGTGCACGTGGCGCTGGGAGGACGCAGCCCAGCGGTTGCGAAGCCAACCGCCACAAGCGCTATGCCGACTCCAGACACGATTCTCACGGATGGGGTCTCCAGAAAAGGGTCGGCCCGGCACCCGCGAGCGCGGCACCTCGGAAGTTGCTGCAAAGCCGGTGCAAAGGTTCGCGCCGGGTCGATTCGGAAGTTCCTGGTCTGATGCCCCGCAGGGATGGCGCGTGAGGGACAGACCGCGCATCTCCAGCAAATCCGTCCCGACTGACCCAGTCAGATGTGCGAATGGCGGTACCGGGGAAGTCGCAGGCTCGAGTTGTGCTTGTCAAGTTCAGCAATTTCTCTGGGTCTGATGTCCCTTCCTGTGGGGAACGCTAAGCTGTGGAGGGCGTAGCCCGGAACAGCTTAGCGAACTCGCGAGCCTCGGCGTCCAGCAAATCAGTGCGGATCTGGCCGTTAGAGTGGAGGTAGTTGACCGACTGCGGTTGCATATCGGGCCGTTGCCGGGGTGGGCGGTTCTGCGGATTCGCCGGTCCTTTGTCAGTGGGAGCGGGCATGTTGTTGGCTCCCCATAGTTACGGCTTCGCAGTTGACGGGGATGGGATAAGCGCGGACGTCGTCGCTGCGCGGATCAATGCGGCCGGCCAGCTCGGCCAGCAAAGATACAATGCGGCGCTCGCTCAGGCGGGCGAGAAAGACCGAGTATTGTACGGGGACGGCGTGACGTTTCAAGAAGGCGCGGACGCGCTGCAAGTGCGAATGGTCGGCGATGTCATAGCAGATCAGAACGGGGCGGGGTGGGTCAAGGCAGCGGCGGGCCTGCTAAGCTAGGGATGCACTAATGTCGGTGGGAGGTTGGCATGCGGATCGGTAGCGCGGTGGTGATTTGGCTGGTAAGCGCTTCAGGGGTGTGCCCGGGATGGGCGGAACAACGCTCCGCCGCGGTATCGGAGCTTAGCGCCGAACAGATTCTGGAGAAATCCATCGAGGTAACAGGCGGGCGTGAGGCTTACGGCAGGCTGATCAGTACCGTAGCCAAGGGTCTGATGGAGTTCACACCGCAAGAACTGCACGGAACGATTGAGTTCTACGCCAAGGCTCCCAACAAGCGGCTCATCGTCACCAACATCGAGAGCGTGGGCGAGATGCGGCAGGGCTTTGACGGCGAAGTGGCTTGGGTGGAGAATCCCATGCAGGGGTTGCGCAAGCTGGCGGGCGCCGAGCTGGAGCATATCCGGCAGGAAGCCGATTTTCACCGTCCGCTGAAGTGGCGGGAGCTGTACAGCCGCATTGAGCTCAAGGGCAAAGAAGTAGTGGCGGGGCGTGCAGTCTACGTGATCCGGCTGACGCCCAAAGCAGGCAAGCCGCTGACGCATTACTACGACGCAGAGAACTACCTGCTGGTAGGCCAGGAGTTGGTTCAGGCGACACCGCAAGGGGAAGTCCGGGTACGAGCCCTGATGTCCGACTATCGGGACGTCGGCGGTGTGAAAGCGCCCCACCGGATCGAACAGCAGATGCCCTGGGGCAAGGTGGTGATTCAGTTCACCGAAATGCAGAACAACGTGGAAATCGAGGACGGGCGCTTTCGCATGCCGGGTGCAAGCAAGCCCTGAAACGGAGAGGACCAAACAGCGGAGGGTTTGGTGGACCTGGTGGGAGTCGAACCCACGACCTCTTCCATGCCATGGAAGCGCGCTCCCAACTGCGCCACAGGCCCACGCGCCGCTTCCCAGTCACTATAGCACAGCCGCCCGGCTTGGCGGGGGCGGCGTTTGGTGGGCGGTAGAGGACTCGAACCTCTGACCTTCTGCTTGTAAGGCAGACGCTCTAACCAACTGAGCTAACCGCCCACGGCTCCTGTACCGAATGTAGCACACAAGTGCGCGCGGTCCGTGCAGGCCGGCGGCGCAGGGCGGCAGCGGCAAAGGAAACTGTTAGAATTCCAAGCTGGGGCGCGGGAAGGCGGGATTTCCCGCAGCGCCGCAAGCTCAATCTGGGAGGGTTAAATGCGAAAGCTGTTGACGGTTGCGTTGCTTCTGGCGCCGGGCCTGATGTTGGCCGGCGAAAAGAAGCTGATGCATTGCTTCGTTTTCACCGCGGTGGAGTCGGCGAGCGAGGCCGACTGGCAGGCTTTCTTCAAGGCCACAGACGAGTTGCCCGGCAAAATTCCGGGTTTGAGCCGCGTCTGGTACGGCAAGCTGCGCATGCCCCTGGCTATCTTCGGCACCGATGCGGCCACGCGCAAGAAGCTGGCGGCAGGCGAGAAGGACGTGATGGGGCCGGTAACCCGGCTGATGCGGCAGTGGGGCGTGTGCATGGAGATGAACGACGAAGCGACCCTGAAGGCTTACGCCGACCATCCGGCGCACAAGGCCTGGGAGCAGGTCTATTTCAAGGTGCGTCAGCCCGGCACGACCACTTTCGACATACTGGGTCAGTAACTGCGCGGCGCCTAACGGCGGCGGATCAGGGCTACCCAGTCTCTGGTCGGCTCGGTGGGCGGTTGGCCGATGGACCGGCGCCCGGGGCCGGCAAGGGAGGCAACGGCGCCCTTGAGCAGCTCGCCCCCTGTACGCGGGTTATACCACCAGACTTCGTAGAGACCGTCTGGTAGATCCAGTTCCGCCGAGCCGCCGCGCGGCAGTTGCAGCGCGTAAATGCGACCCTCCGCCGCCAGCACGCGAGCCTGCCCGGCCGCAGAAGGCCGCATTTCCCAGAAAGGCAGGTAGCGGCGGAAGAATTCGAGCGCGTAGCGCGTCTGATCCCACATACGCTGGCGCGTACGCCAGTTTTCGCAGGTCAGGTCGTTGTCGGGAAACTGATATCCGAAATACCACTCGACGCCGCTCCCTCCGCCCATTAAATTGCCCCACAGGGCTTCAATGCGCGGCAGGTCGTGCTCGGGATCCGCCTCATCAGGGGCGACGCCCACCTGCGCCGGGGGCTGCTCATCGCCGAAGACGACCCACGGGCGGCCGGCGCGCGCTGATCGTTCGCGCAGCAGGAGCGCGTCGCGAAAATAGTTCTCCATGCGTCCCTGGATGGAAGTGGCCTCGAAATGCGGGTCGCCGAGCAAGCCGTTGTAGAAGTCCGGCGCCCGGTTGTTGTGAGTGTGAACGGTAATGGGGTGGTGGTAGGGATCGAGCGCCCGGATATAAGCGGCGATCTGCTTGCGGTCTTCGTCGGGAGTATTGTTTTCCTCACCCAGATTCCAAACTACAGCCAGATGATGGGCAAAGCGCGCCACCAGTTCGCGGTAGTACAGGCGGCGGATGGGATTCAAGCCCGGGCCGCCGCCTAGTTTGCGATCGTTTTCGGTTTCCTGGGTGACCACGTGTAGCTGAATGCCGAGGCGATCCATGTGCGAGAAGACTATCTCCCACTGGTCGAGTTTGCTCACGTCATAGCGATCGCGCACCTCGGGCGAAATCCACATCCAGACATCTTTGCCGTCGCCGCCGTCAATGTTGTAGGTGAGGAAATAGACGCTATTGCCGCCGCGGGAGGCCAGGTAGTTCAGCGCTCCGATGATGTTTTTGCCGCGCTGTGTCTTCCAGACCGGATCCCCCGGGCGCCAGTCGCGCGCGTGCGGCGCGTAACGGTGCAGGAAAAGCTTGTCGGATGAGGAGCCTTCGTTGGGCGCGGGGTCGGTGTCGAAGGTGCCGTCGAACTCGAAATAGGCCAGGAAATTCTCGGGGCTGTCGGCGCCGCCTTTCAAGAAGCGCTCGCCGTTGCCGGCGTGCCGCAGGTAGTGTTCGCCCACGTAGCGTAGCAGGCCCTTGGCGCGGAAATCGGGGGCCTGTTTGTCGCTGGCAGCGATGCGGAAGCGGCCGGTGAGTCCGTCGGGCGGCACGGCACGTCCGGCTTCGGGATCTGCGCTGAGGGCTACGTCGGGCCCGCTGCGGAAGGAAACGGCAAACCGCCACTCTCCTGTGGCGTCCGGGGTGAAATGCACGCGCCATTGGTTGCCGGCGACGGCGGAGCTTTCCGCGGCCCTGCCGTCGGCTGCAAAAAAGCCCGGCACCGTGTAACGCCGCCCGCTTGGGTGGGTGAAGCTGACGGCGAGCCTGTAGTCGCGGAAGGGGTTTGGCACGGCGTCCTCCGAGGAGGGCGGACCGTCGAAGGTCAGCGTCACGCGGTGCCAGAGCTTGCGCTCGCCGGTGATCCGCACAGCGGCGCCGGCGGCCACAGCGGCCAGCAGGCCGAGCATCAGGACACGTCTAGACATACGCAAGGGATTGTAATACGCGGGCGTTTTTGGCGGTTGCGCCGGCGCTGCGGGGCAGGGAGGCATCGCGAGACAGCTTGGATTCAGCGAGCCTGCGCGCCGTTCTCCAGGCGTTCCAGCAAGCCCAGCATCAGGGGGCCGGCCTGGCTGCGCCCGCCGAAACGCAAGCTATTGTAAGTGTCGGTGAACTCTGCCACCAAACGGCGCAGTTCGCCGGGCGGCAACATGGCGGCGAATTCCCGCGGGGTCACCCAGGGCGGCTTGCTGTAGCCCCGGCGCTTCAAGGCGCGCAGCATGCGCCGGTAGAGCAGCGTGGCGTCGCAAGCGGCGGCCTGGCCGGCCCGCAGCTTGTGCAGTTGAATGCGGGTGCGTCGCCAGTCGAGCCAGCGAGGCAGGGTCAGTGCGGCCAGCGCGCCCACCGCCAGGATCACCGACAGGGCGGGACCATAGCGCCTTGCGCCCGCGGGCAGGTCTGCCTTCCAGCCGCTCAGGCGGGCGCGGGCGCCTTCCAGCCAACGGGACCCGAAGCTGCGGCCGGAATCCTCCATGCGAGATGCCAAAGCAAGTTGCCGCGTGAGATCGTAGCCCAGGACCCACTCCTGCCAGAAAGTTTCCGCAGCGTCGAGATAGAAGCCGAGGCGAGCGAAAGCCGACAAGCGTGGGACGCCAGCATCCGGCGGTGTCGGGTCGAACGTCGTCCAGCCGGTCGCCGGCAGGTAGGCTTCGACCCAACTGTGCGCGTCGGAGGCGCGAATAACGTACCATTGGCTGACGGGATTGTAGTGGCCGCCCTGAAAGCCGTTGACCAGGCGGGAAGGAATCCCGACGGCGCGCAGGAGCACGGCCATGGCGGAGGCGAAATACTCGCAGTGGCCTTCGCGACGTTCGAACAAGAAGTAGGCCAGGGGATCGGGGGGCGATCGGCGAGGCAGTTCCGTCGTGTAACGGTAGTTCCGGCGCAGATAGGACTCGATGGCGCGGGCGCTGGCTTCCGCAGAGGTAAAGCCCTCGGTGAGGTGCCGGGCCAGTTCCGGGATGCGAGGATCCAAGGGCGGCAAGCCGAGGCAGCACTCGAGCACTTGTGCAGGCACGGGGCGGCGCGGCAGGGCGGCGGTGGATTGCTCAGGCAGCAGACTGTGCACGCCGTAGCGCAGGGCCTGGCCCGTAACGCCGTAGGGCCGCAAGGTGTCGTTCGGCCCTTGAAGCACTAGCGGTAGGTTGATCCAGACCAACTCAGGCGTGCCGGCGAAGAACAACGTGTCGGAGATCTCCGGATTGAGCGAGACTTCGTAGCTGAGGCGGCGGCCTGGCCGCCAGGGAGCTTCACGGGGAAGCGCAAGCAAGCGATCCCGGACCAGCAGGGGCCGCCGGATATGGTAAGGGTTTGACCAGCGGCGCCCATCGAAACGGCTCAGACCGACGCCTCTCCATTTCAACTGCTCCGCAGGCACCGACCCGAGGATTCGTACTCGCATCACGGTGCGGTGATCCTGCCGCAGCCGGCCGATTTGGCCGAGCGCAACCTCGTTGGCGAAACCCGGCAGGTGGTACCGCTGCGGGACCAGGCGGCGAAAGGCCGCCTGCGCGGTGCGCGGCAGCACGAAGAACAATACGGCGGTGAGCGTAAGGATGCCGGCAGACAGCCACAAAGATGAGAGCGCGAGGCGCCAGGAAAGCGGTCCCGCCGGCGGGGCCGTCTGCCTGGCGGCGTTCAGGGAGCGGCGCATCTCGGCGCCCGCGAAGCTGGCCACCGCGAACACCAGAAACAGCGTCAGGAAGAGAAAGAAATTCAGGCTGGTGGATAGCATCGCGGCCATGAGCAGTTCAATGAAGGCGATCATCACCAGCAAGCCGTAATCGCGGCCCGTGCGCGCCGCCAGCAGCAGCCACGCCGCCAAAAGACACACCAGGCGCACGGTAGCGGGCAGAAAGCCGCGGGAGACATACAGCCAATCCAGGGGGTAGAAGCCGAGAGTCAGAAGCGCCGCAGCGGAGATCCAGGTTCGCGGCAGGTTCGCCGAGGTCCAGCCTGCCAGGGTTGCGAGGCGCCAGATCAAGGCGGCGGCGGCCAGCGCCATGGTGGGCTTGTCGAGGCTGCCGGAGCCGGCCACGGCCAGAGACCCGCTGCTCACCAGCCCGAGCAGTGAGAACTGAAAGAAGCGCTCGATGGTCGCGCTTGCCTGCGCAGAGCTCCGGCCGGACGTGCGCGGCGAGGGGCTGCGGCGCATGACTTCATTGTACGAAGCAGGCTGATGGCGGCGGGCATCTATGCTAAAAAGAGTAGGTGCACTTATCGCTTTTTAACGACCTTCCTGAGGGATCCTCCCATGCGCACTTCGTAAGGTTTCAGCAAGAGCGGGTGCTGGAGCGCCTGCGGGCTCTGGACGAGCGTGTGCGCAGCAAGGGTCTGGCGGCCCTGAGCGCGGACCAGGATCTGCTGGTGCGCATCGGCATGGAGACCGACGCACAGGGCCGGGTGGTGAAGAACGGCTATGGAGTATTCAACCTGAGCTGGCAGGCGAGCCGCCATCCGGAGTGGGCCGACATGATTGCGCAAGAGGCGGCAGAGCTGCGGCAAGCCGTCAAGCAGGCGCACGGCGTCCCCTTGCGCTACTTGATCTGGTGCGGCATGGGCGGCTCGGCGGAAGACAAGGCGATGTATGAGGCGGCCGGTCTGCTGAAGCGCGGCCTGCGATGTTACCTGTTGGACTCAACGGATCCGGCCAAGCTGAGCGGCATTTTGAGCGACATGGAGCGGCGCGAGCGGCGGCCGATGGCCGAGATCCTGCGGCGCACTCTGGTGGTCGGCATGGCGATGGGGATGACGTCCTACGAGCCGGTGGTCAACCTGGAGAAGCTGGCGGCCCTGTTCGACCGGCATCGGGTGGCCGGCCAGGCGAATTTTATCTACATGACACTGCCGGGGTCGGTGCTGGATCGGTTCGCGCGAGCGCGCGGCTTCCGCCGCGTGGAGCTTCAGCCGGACAACGCCAATACCACCGCCGGCAGGCACAGCGGGCCGCTGACGCGCGGAAGCCTGTACCCGCTGGCGCTGGCGGGCGTGGATCTGCGCGCCTGGATGAACGCCACGGCGCTCACCGACCAGCAGATCCTGACCTCCTGGAGGTTGGCATCTTTCATCCACGCGCAGGGCGCAGCCGGGCGTGACAAGCTGACCCTGCTGCTGCCCAAACCCTGGTGCGGAGCGGCGCTTTGGACCAAGCAGGACTTTGAGGAAAGCCTCGGCAAGCGCGAGGATCTGGGGCTGAAGATCGTCATTGGCGAACGGCCCAAGCTGGCCGATTACCGCTCGCCCAAGGACGCGCGGCAGGACCGGGCCTTCCTGGCGGTGCAGATCAGGGGCCAGCACCACCCGGAGGCGCGCAAGATCGCCTCCCTGCGCCATGCCGGCTACCCGCTGGCGGTGCTGACCATGCCTCGCGGCTCACTGCTATCCTCCTACATGCAGTTCATCCATTACACGGTCTTCGGCGTGGCTTACCTGCGGGAAATGAACTTTGTCACCCAGCCCAGCGTGGAGCTCTACAAGGCGATCACCGCCGAGCTGGACGCTGAAGCCCGGCGGCTGGGAGGCATCCGGCGCACCGCGGCCTGGCGCGATATGATGACAACTCGCAGCCAGAGCAGATCCGGTCGGATCACGCTTTACTACCATCACCTGCCGGAGGCGGTGCGGGCCGAGGGCCTCAGCGCCCCCGAGCTGTACGCCGCCCTGTTGCAGCAATACGCCAGCGAGCGGCGGATCAGTTACGCCGAGCTGACCTTCTTCGGCGATACGCGTTACAGCCCGCGCGGCGCGGCCGTGCGCCGTGTTCTTCAGAAAGCTTCCGGCGAGCTGTTTCGGGCTCGTTTGAAGATGCCGGCGGATGTCTACGAGGGGCCGGCGATGAATCACTCTTATCACGAGATGATCATCGGGCACGGTGGCTGCTTCTCGACGGTGTTGGCCTCAGCCAGGCAGCAAGAGCTGGCCTCGATCGGGTACACTGCGGATTACCACCTGGCGCAGTTCTTGGCCACTCAGATTGCGCTGGCCCGTCGCAGGCGGCCGGTGGTGGCCCTGGTGCTGGAGGATTTGGAGGAGGACAGCATCAGGGAGCTGTGGGAGTTCTTCCACCAGGCGGCCTTGTGGCTGAAAGGGGCTGCCCGGCGGGCCATGGCAGCCGGTGTGGCGTGAAGCGCCTGTAGCCGTCCGAGTATGGTGAAGTTCAAACCGGCCAAGCCGAAGAAGAAGACTCCCGGCGGACTACGGGGCGCCATTCCGTGTCTGGTATTGCTGCTTTCGGCGATGGCGCTGCTGATGGTCCTGTTTTACGCGATTCTGCGAGCCACTTGAGCCATGCGAGCCGACCAGCGATCCGCCGAACAAATGCGGGCAGTGCGCATCACGCCCGGCTACCTGCTGACCGCGGAAGGCTCGGCGCTGATCGAGATGGGCAACACGCGCGTGCTCTGTGCCGCCTCGCTGGAGGACAGCGTTCCCCAGTTTCTGCGCGGCAGCGGCAAGGGCTGGATCACCGCCGAGTACTCGCTGCTGCCCCGGGCCACCATAACGCGGACGCCGCGCGAGGTCACCCGCGGGCGCCCTTCCGGCCGCACGCAGGAGATCCAGCGGCTGATCGGCCGGTCGCTAAGGGCGGTGGCGGACTTGGAGGGGTTGGGCGAACGAACGATCATCCTGGACTGCGATGTGATTCAAGCCGACGGCGGCACGCGTGCGGCTTCCATCACGGGCGCTTTCGTGGCGCTGGCGCAGGCCGTAGGGCAGCTTGTCCAGTTCGGCGCGATCAAGAGCAACCCGATCCGGGATTATGTGGCGGCGGTGAGCGTAGGCCTGGTGGATGGCGTACCGCTGATGGACCTGACCTACGAGGAGGACTCCCGGGCTGAAGTGGACATGAACGTGGTCATGACCGGGGATGGCCGCTTCATCGAGATCCAGGCCACCGCCGAGCAGACGCCGTTCGAGGACCGGCAACTGGCCGCGCTGTTGGAGCTGGCGCGCCGGGGCATAGCCGAGCTGATCCGCATCCAACGAACGCTGGTGCGGCTGTCGTGATCCTGTATTGCGCCACGACCAACCCGGGCAAGCTGCGCGAGTTCCGGCTGGCGGCGGAGAGGTTCGGCGGCGGGCGCATCCGGGTGGAGCCGCTGCCGGGACTGGCTGAGATCCCACCGTGGGAAGAAACCGGCCGCAGCTTCGAGGAAAACGCGGCCGGCAAGGCGGTTTACTACAGCCTGCACGCGCCGGGGCTTGTGTTTGCCGATGACTCCGGTTTGGAAGTGGACGCGCTGGGGGGCGCGCCCGGGGTTCATTCGGCGCGTTTCGCCGGGCCGGATGCCAGTGATGAGGCCAACAATCGGCTGTTGTTGGAGAAGCTGCGTGGGCTTGAGGATCGCCGGGCGCGTTTCGTGTGCGTGATCGCGGTGGCCGAAGGGGGGCGGCTGATTGAGACGTTCCGCGGGGTGGTGGAGGGGCGCATTCTGGAGGAACCGCGAGGGACCAATGGGTTTGGCTACGATCCGCTGTTTTATTACGAGCCGTTTGGGGCGAGCTTCGGGCAGGTGAGCGGGGAGCGCAAGCTGGCTGTGAGCCACCGCGGGCGAGCGTTGAGGGGCATGATAGAGTGGGCGCTAAGGCGGGGGTCTTGACCGGCAGATATGACAGTGATAGACTAAGATTAGCTGCTAAGCAGCTACTAATGCCATGGACCTCAACCGCTTCACCGAAAAGGCTCAGCAGGCCATCCGCGCCGCCCATTCAAAAGCTATCCGATTGAGCCACCAGCAGATTGACGTCGAGCATCTGCTGGCGGCCCTGCTTGAGCAACCCGACGGGTTGGCTCCGGCCATCCTCGCCAGGGCCGAAATCAACCTCACCGGGCTTCACAAACGCTTGGAGCAGGAACTGGAGAAATTTCCCAAAGTCAGCTCTCCGTCCGGGCCCCCGGACCAGTTCTACATCACCGGCCGACTCAACCGGCTGCTCACTCAAGCCGAGGATGAGGCTCGGCGACTTAAGGACGAGTACGTCTCGGTAGAGCACCTGCTGCTGGCCATGACCGACGATGGAGGCGCTACCGGCCGCCTGTTCAAGGAATTCGGGCTGACCCGAGAGCGCCTGATGCGCGCCCTTCAGGAGGTTCGCGGCAGCCAGCGGGTCACTTCCCCGACCCCGGAGGCGACCTACCAGGCCTTGGAACGCTATGGGCGCGATCTGACCCAGCTCGCTGCACAGGGCAAGCTGGATCCGGTCATCGGGCGAGATGAGGAGATCCGCCGCGTAATCCAGGTTCTTTCGCGGCGCACCAAGAACAACCCGGTGTTGATCGGCGAGCCCGGCGTGGGCAAGACCGCCATCGTCGAGGGGCTGGCGCAGCGGATCGTCCGCGGCGATGTTCCCGAGGGGTTGAAGAACAAGCGTGTGGTGGCGCTGGATATGGGGGCGCTGATCGCCGGCGCCAAGTACCGCGGGGAATTTGAAGAGCGCCTGAAGGCCGTGCTTAAGGAGGTGCAAGCCTCCGAGGGCGACGTGATCCTGTTCATTGACGAGCTGCACACGGTGGTGGGCGCGGGTGCGGCCGAAGGGGCGGTGGATGCCAGCAATCTGCTGAAGCCCATGCTGGCCCGCGGCGAGCTGCACTGCATCGGGGCCACGACCCTGGATGAGTACCGCAAGCACGTGGAAAAGGACGCCGCGCTGGAGCGGCGCTTCCAGCCGGTGCTGGTGGATCAGCCGTCGGTCGAGGACACCATCTCGATTCTGCGCGGTTTGCGTGAGCGCTACGAGGTGCACCACGGCGTGCGGATAAAGGATGCGGCGCTGGTGGCGGCGGCGGTGCTTTCCAACCGCTACATCTCGGACCGGTTCCTGCCGGACAAGGCGATTGACCTGGTGGACGAGGCGGCCGCCAAGCTGCGCACGGAGATGGATTCGATGCCGGGCGAGCTGGACGAGCGCATGCGGCGGATCATGCAGCTTGAGATCGAGCGCGAGGCCCTGAAGAAGGAGACCGATGAAGCCTCGCGGGAGCGGCTGGGGCGGTTGGAGAAGGAGCTGGCGAATCTCAGAGCGGAGGCCGACGCGCTCCAGGCGCAGTGGCAGACCGAGAAGCAGGCCGTTCAGCGCTTGCGCTCGTTGCGGGAGCAGATCGAGCAGACGCGGCATCTGATCGAGCAGGCTGAGCGCCAGTACGATTTGAACCGGGCGGCCGAGCTGAAGTACGGCCGTCTGGTCTCACTGGAGCGGCAGCTTCAGGCCGAGCAGGAGAATCTGGCGCGGGAGCAGGGCCGTCGCCGCCTGATCAAAGAAGAGGTTGGCGAGGAGGACATCGCCGAGGTGGTGAGCCGCTGGACAGGCATTCCGGTTTCGCGCCTGCTGGAAGGCGAGATGAAGAAGCTGCTGGGCCTGGCGGAGGTGCTGCACAAGCGCGTGGTGGGCCAGGACGAGGCGGTGACGGCGGTGGCCGAAGCGGTGTTGCGTGCGCGCTCGGGCTTGAAGGATCCCAACCGACCCATCGGCAGTTTCATTTTCCTGGGGCCGACCGGGGTAGGGAAGACCGAGCTGGCGCGGGCGCTGGCCGAGGCTCTGTTTGACGACGAGCGGGCCATGATCCGCATAGACATGTCGGAGTATCAGGAGAAGCACACCGTGGCGCGGCTGATCGGCGCGCCGCCGGGCTACGTGGGCTATGAAGAGGGCGGCCAGCTTACCGAGGCGGTTCGCCGGCGCCCGTACTCGGTGGTGCTGTTCGACGAAATTGAGAAGGCGCACCACGACGTGTTCAACCTGATGTTGCAGATTCTGGATGAGGGACGCCTGACCGACGGTCACGGGCGCACGGTGGATTTCCGGAACACGATCATCATCATGACCTCCAACATCGGCAGCCCGCGGATCCTGGAATACCGCGGGGCTTTCCAGGGCTACGAATACGAGCGGATGAAGGAAGCGGTGCTGGAGGAAATGCGGCGGCATTTCCGGCCGGAGTTTCTGAATCGGGTGGATGAATTTATCGTTTTCCACGCGCTTTCCGAGGAGCACTTGGAGCGCATTGTGGAGATACAGCTTGAGCGGCTGCGGATGCGGCTGGCCGAGCGGCGCATCGAGCTGCACTTGAGCCGGGAGGCGCGCAGCTATCTGGTGCACATCGGCTACGATCCGCATTACGGGGCGCGGCCGCTGAAGCGGGCCATTCAGAAGGAGGTCGAGACGCCGCTGGCGCGGCTGATTCTGGAAGGCCGGGTGCGTGACGGCGAGAGTGTAGTGGCGGAGCTGGACGCAGCCGGCGGGCGGCTGAAGTTCACCTCCAGCCAGGCGCGCGCCGAGCCGGCCCCGGCGCGCTGAGCGCCGCGCGGGGAGTGAGAATAGAATCGTGCAGGAGAAGCCCAAGCAACTGTTCGCCGTATTCGCCGCGGCGCCCGCGCCCCGGCAGGAGGTGCACTGGCGGCCGCCGGCGGACGTCTATCGCACCCCGTACGGCTGGCTGTTGAAGTTCGAGCTGGCGGGCGTTCGGCTGGATGACATCAGCATTCATCACCAAGGCCGTCGCATCACGGTGAGTGGCGTGCGCCGGGACTGGGCGCTGGAGCAAGGTTATCACCACCACATGATGGAGATCGCTTACAGCCGTTTCGAGCGCACCATCGAGTTGCCCTGCGACCCGGGGGAGGTCCGAATCCACGTGGAGTACCGCGACGGCATCCTGCTGATCCGTATGGTGAGTTAAGGAGGCGGGCATGAGCGAAATGCAAGGCGTTGAGATTCTGCCGGTGCTGCCGCTGAAGAACAGCGTGCTATTCCCGCACCTGCTGATGCCGCTTGCGGTTGGCCGGCCCGCTTCGCTGGCCGCCGCCGAAGCCGCGCTGGCGACCGAAGAGAAGGAAATCGTCATCACTGCCCAGCGCGACCCGGCGGTGGAGAAGCCCGGCCTGGAAGATCTCTACACGGTCGGCACCAAAGCGGTGATCAAGCGCATGTCGCGCTCCAGTGAATCGCACATGGAGCTGATCGTGCTGGGGGTTGAGCGCGTGGTGCTGCTGAAGCTGGAGCAGAGCGAGCCCTATCTGAAAGGCCGGCTGCGCCCGCATCCGCTGCCCAGCGAGCGGACCACCGAGGTTGAGGCGTTGCACCGTGCGGTGATGGAGCTGGCGGCCAAAGCGCTAGCGCTGGCCCAGCCTCAGGCGCCGCCGGAGCTGAACCAATTGCTGGTGTCAACCGAGGACCCGCTGCGTCTGGTCTTTCTGCTGGCCTCCATGCTTAGCCTGGAGCTGTCGAAGGAGCAGGCCCTGCTGGAAGCCCAGAGCTGTAGCGAAGCTTTGCGCCTGATGCACGCCTATCTGGCCCACGAAGTCCAGGTGCTCGAGCTGCGCTCGAAGATCGCCAGCCAGACCCAGACCGAGATGAGCAAGCAGCAGCGCGAATACTTCCTGCGCCAGCAGCTCCGGGCCATACAGCAGGAGTTGGGGGAGAAAGATCCGCAGCAGGCCGAGGTCGAGTTGCTGCGCGAGCGTCTGGCGAAGCTGGAGTTGCCGGAGACCGTGCGCAAGGAGGCCGAGCGCGAGCTGTCGCGCCTGGAGAAACTGCCTCCGGCGGCGCCGGACTATCAGGTCATCCGCACTTATCTGGAATTCGTAGTCGAGCTGCCGTGGCGCGCGGCGACCGAAGATCAGCTCGACATCGCGCGTGCCCGGCAGATTCTGGACGAGGACCACTTCGATCTCAAGGACGTCAAGGAGCGCATCCTGGAGCACCTGGGCGTGCTGAAGTTGAATCCGGAGGCCAAGGCGCCGATTCTGTGCTTTGTCGGTCCGCCGGGCGTGGGCAAGACCTCGCTGGGGCAGTCCATCGCCCGCGCGCTGGGACGCAAGTTCGAGCGCATGAGCCTGGGCGGGTTGCATGACGAGGCCGAGCTGCGCGGCCACCGCCGCACTTATGTGGGCGCCATGCCCGGGCGCATAATTCAAGCCATCCGCCGGGCGGGATCCAACAATCCCTTGCTGATGCTGGATGAGGTGGACAAGCTGGGGCGGGATTTTCGGGGCGATCCGGCGGCCGCGTTGCTGGAGATCCTGGATCCGGAGCAGAACAAGGAGTTCCGCGACAACTATCTGGACCTGCCGTTTGATCTCTCCAGAGTGTTCTTCATTACCACGGCCAACACGCTGGACACCGTGCCGCAACCGTTGTTGGATCGCATGGAGATCCTGCGGCTGCCCGGCTACAGCGAGGAGGAAAAGCTGGCCATCGCGGATCGGTACTTGATCCCGCGGCAGCTCAAGCAAGCCGGGCTGACCGCCGAGCAGTGCGCTTTCACGCCGGAGGCGGTCCGGCAGATCATATCCCGATACACGCGAGAGGCGGGTTTGAGACGGCTGGAGCGGGCCATCGGGCGCGTGGCGCGCAAGGTGGCGCTGCGCTTCGCCGAGGGGGATACCACGCCCGTGACGGTGGGCGCCGAGGACTTGCCGGATTACCTGGGCCCGGCGCCGTTTTTGCCGGAAGAGGTGCGCAAGCAACTGCCGCCCGGAGTGGCGACGGGCCTGGCGTGGACCGAGACCGGCGGCGAGGTGTTGTATGTGGAGGCTACGCTGCTGCCCGGCGGCCGCGGCCTGACGATCACGGGGCAGGTGGGCGAGGTGATGCAGGAGTCGGCCAAGGCCGCTCAGAGCTACATCTGGTCGCACGCCGATGAGCTGCACATAGACCGCGAGCTTTTCAGGCGGTCGGGCTTGCACGTTCATGTGCCGGCCGGCGCAATCCCGAAAGACGGCCCTTCGGCCGGCATTACCATGGCGGTGGCCATGACCTCGCTTTACGCCCGCTTGCCGGCGCGCAGCGATACGGCTATGACAGGCGAAATCACGCTGACCGGTCTGGTGCTGCCCATCGGCGGCGTCAAAGAAAAAGTGCTGGCGGCGCGCCGGGCCGGCATCCGGCGGATCATCCTGCCCAAGGCCAACCAGAAGGATTTGCGGGAGCTGCCTGAGGAAGTGCAACGCGAGATTGAATTCGTATTTGTGGAACGTATTGAAGACGTGCTCGCCGCGGCCATTCCGGAGCTGCAAGCGAAACTTGAGCCGGTAAAGACTGCTTAGGCAGGCGCTTGCCCGGGCGCGGCTCGGAGCTAGCGCACCTGGAAGCTGCCCCGCAGGCGTATGTCCTCCGATGAGGCGCCGATGAGAACCTCGAAGTTGCCCGGCTCGACCCTCCAGTTCATGTTCTGGTCGAGCAGCCTGAGATCTTCCGGCGTCAAGCTGAAGGCGACCTGCCGCTCTTCGCCGGGCTTCAGCCAGAGCTTAGTGAACCCGCGCAGTTCCTTGACGGGGCGCGATACCGAGCTCAAGACATCGTTCAGATAGAGCTGCACGACCTCGGCTCCCGCTCGCCGGCCGACGTTTCGCACGCGCAGACTCACCGTGAAGGAGCCGTCAGGCCGGATCGCGGCCGGGCTGATGCGCAGATCACGGTATTCAAAACGCGTGTAACTGAGCCCGTAACCGAACTCCCATAGGGGAGCGGCCTTCATATCTACGTAGCCCCGGTCCTTCAGTCTTGAGGCTTTCGTCGCCGTGTGGTTGTAGTAGACCGGCAACTGTCCCACGTGACGCGGCACGCTAACCGGCAGACGCCCGCTGGGGTTGACGTCGCCGAAGAGCACCTCCGCAACCGCATGTCCGCCCTGTTCGCCCGGAAGCCAGGCTTCGACAATGGCCGGAATGTGCTCGGCCGCCCAGCGGATTGACAGCGGCCGCCCATTGATGAGGACGACCACCGTCGGGGTGCCGGTGGCGTGTACGGCTTTGATGAGATCTTCCTGCAAACCCGACAGGTCCAGACTGGCGACGTCCCTGCCTTCTCCGTTGGTATCGCGTGATTCGCCCACCACTACTACCGCCACCTGCGCCTTCCGCGCCGCGTCTTGCGCCTGCCGGATCTGGTTGAGCGCATCGCCCCGCACGTTGCAGCCCTGCACGTGCAGAACCTGCGTTCCCGGAGCGACCTTGGCGCGAATCCCTTCGAGCACGGTCACGATGTCCTGGAGGATGATCTTCGATATGTAATCGCCGAGCTGGTTGCGCTGGTTGTCGGCGTTCGGCCCGATGACGGCGATCGTGTTGACGGCGTTGCGGTCGAGCGGCAACAGGTTCTGGTCATTCTTGAGCAGGACGATGCCTTCGCGGGCCGCCTGGAGCGCCAGTTGGCGATGCTCGTCGCGCGGGACGCCGTTGGCCGCGTGTTCTACGTCCACGTAAGGCCGCTCAAACAGCCCCAGCTTGAACTTCAGCCACAGGATGCGGCGCACCGCACGGTCAACCAGCTCCATGGGCACGCGGCCCTGTTTGACGTTGGCTATGAGATCGAGCATGTAAGCCGGCTCGTAGGAAATCCCGACGTCCACGCCGGCCTTCAGCGCCAGGGGCCCTGCTTCGCGTTGATCCGCCGCGTGTCTCTCTTGGATGACGGTAGTCAAACCGAGGCCCTCGCCCAGCACGAGCCCGCGGAAGCCGAGTTCCTCGCGGAGGATCTTGGTCAGCAGCTTCTCGGAGGCATGCGTCGCCACTCCGTCAATCGCCGGATAGGTGGCCATCACGCCCAGCGCTCCGCGCTTCTTGATGCCGGCGACCCACGGCGGCAGAAACACGGTGCGCAGCGTGCGTTCGGAAATCTCCATGGCGCCACGCTCCAGGCCGCTCACCGGCTGGCTCTGCCCGGGGTAGTGGCAGAGGCCCGCCACAACCTTGTCCGGTCTGGAGGGGTCCTCTCCCTGCGCGCCAAGGACAATGGCTTCAGCAATGCGCGAGCAAAGGTAGGGGTCCTCGCTGTAGGCTTCCTGGTTTCTGCCCATGCGCGGGTCGCGTATGGGCTCCACCACCAAGGTGAACAACTGGTGAATGCCCACGGCGCGCGCTTCGCGCGCGGCCGCCGTGTAGATTCGTTCGATCAGATCCATGTTCCAGGTGCTGCCCAGCGCCGGACCTTCGGGGAAAACGGTGGCGCCCGAGCACATCAGGCCGTGCGTGCCCTCTTCGGTCTGAAGCAACGGGATCTTCAGGCGCGTCTTGGTAAGGGCGATCCGCTGAAGCTCGTTGAAGAACTCCGCCTGCTCGCGGGGGCCATTGGGGAGCACATTATCGGCCAGGGTGAAGAAGCCGCCCCCGGGCCCGAGTCCCGGCAGATGTGTGCCCTCTGCGAATCTCCGGCAGGATTCCTTTTTCACCTCAACGTGACGGAGCAAGGTTTCCCCCGTGTTGGTGGCGCCGCCTCCCATCTCTGCGCGGTAAACGCAGGGCATGTTCATCTGCCCGACTTTCTCCTCGAGCGTCATGCGCGCCAGCAGGTCCTCGACTCGCTTCTCGACGGGCTGGCCGGCGTCCAGATACAGGGGCCTGTTCTGCGCCCAACCGGGCAGGCACAGCAGCGCCGTCAGAATACACGTCACGCAGTTATGTTGCGTGGACATCTCGGGTTTACCTCAGTGTTGGTCCATCATGTCGAGCAGCGCGCCCACAATGGCGTTTTCAGCGCAGCCGCGCTTGATGGGCGAAACCCAGATCTCGTAGCTGACCTGATCATAGGCTGCGTCGTCCGGGATATAGCCCACCGCCCCATTGGCGTGCGTGACCATGTATGTGTTCGAGAAAGGCGATTCCGCCTTCAACCGCTCGCCGATCATGGTCAACACCTCGCCGGATACCCCGGCCAGCGCCAGATGGCCGATTCTTAGCAACGAAACGCGGATGGCCACCGGGTCGGCATCTACAAAACGTATGGGCGGGCGCGGCGGCGTTGACTCATCCGCGCGCTTCTGACCCGGGCAGGTGACAACCCGCTGGGCGCCGGAGATGCGGACGCGAGGGCTAGTGCGCACTCTGCTCGCTAGGCTTACCGTTTCTTCTCCCAGAATCCGCGCCAGGGCATCCACTCTTTCGAAGTTATCCTGAGTGGCATAGATCGGGTTCTGATCGCCCGAGGCGCCGCTGGTCCACAGAGCGACCATCTTGTCGCCGAAGTGACGTTCCACGTAGCGGGCGGTCGCTCCGGGCAGATCGCCGGTGATCTGGTAGTTGCGCGGCCCCATGACCGTGCCGTGGACGGGATAGTTCATCAGGATGGCGATCGGCTCGCCGGCCGGCGTCTCGAACTTCACTACCGCCAGCGTGCGGTCTGAGGGTCCCTCCAGGTTGATGCCCAGACCCCAGCCGCCGTCGGCCATACGTGCGCGGCGGTTGGTGTTCACGAAAGCTTTGCCCTTGGCTACACCGAACCTGGCCGGTTGAAGCGCGCTCTTGGCCTGGCGGACGGCCTGAAAGATCGCATCTTCGACCCGTTCGGTCCAACGGGCGGCGCGCTCTTCAAATTCGGGTTTGACGCGGCGGGAAGACGGCGCCCCGTGAGTGTGCGTGGCAGCGATCAGAGCCAGCTCGGCGGCGATGCCCGTCTCCCGCGCCAGCCGCGCGGATGATCGCTGCCACATCTGCTCGGTTATGGACAACACGTCGCAACTGATGACTGCCCCCTGCCGCTCGCCGTCGTCAACCACCAGCGCGCGCACATAAAGAGGGTCGTGAACGCCTTTGTGCGGATCCACGCGCGAGCCGTAGCCCGCCAGCGGCAAGGCTTCACCGGCGCCGGGCGTGATCTCGATGCGTGCGGCGCCCGCGCGTAGCTCGCCCGCATACGCCGGCCGCACCGGCCAGAGCACTACCAGCGCGCAGGCGCAAACGGCAGCCGCCCGTATTGTCATCCGTCGTGCAACGTTCATTTGGAACCTCCGGTCAGTTCGTTGGCAACAGCTTGTGCTCCGAGAGAAACTCTTCGATGGCCCGGTGCGCTTTCATCATTTCAGGCTCCGGCCAGTTGTGCCGGCCGTGCCGGCCGCCGGGGATCGTCACCAGCCGGTTGGGAACCCCGGCCCGGCTTAACGCCTCATGAAACCGAACCGTGGGCGCGTAGGGAACCGTCTCATCGGCGTCGCCCTGGATGGTGAGCACCGGGGGCAGCCCGGGGCGTACGTAGCTGATGGGCGACAGCCGCCGGGCCAATTCGAGCTTGCCCTCGCCACCCAGCCATTTGAATGCCGCCCCCTCGCCTTTGCGATAGAGTTCCACCAGATCCACTGGCCCGTAATAGTTGATGATTGCGGCGGCTTTCATGGGTTCGCCTTTCGGGCAGCTCGAATCGAACCCGGCTGAGGCGTCCATCATGGCGGTCAGCAGAGCCAGGTGCCCGCCGGCGGATCCGCCGGACACGACGATCCGATTCTTATCAAAACCAAACTTCCCAGCGTTCTGGTAAAGCCAGCGGAAAGCGCACCGTGCATCTTCCACGGCGGCCGGGGCCGGCGCCACTCGGGCCAGCCGGTAGCCGACGCTCACTACTTTCATGCCCATTTGTATGTAAGGGAGGAAGAACAGAAGGTACTGTTCCTTGCTTCCGGTGCTCCAGCCGCCTCCGTGAATGTAGAGCATGGTGGTTCGCGGCCTGGGATCGTTCAACGGCATATAGACGTCGAGCTTCGCCTCGAAGCCGTCAACTTTCTTGTAAACGATGTCGCGGCGAAGCGTGTAGCGGTTGCCGATAAGCGCCGCCCAGTCGCGCGCGGTCTCCTGCGCCTGCGGGTACAGCGGCACAGCGGCAAGCATCAGCAGTAATTTCTTCATCTCCATGGTCGTTACACCAGCCGGTTCATTCCCAGTCTCGCACCCAGCGGGCAAAGGCGGGTCGGGCTGCGCCAGGGGCCCGCCCGCCTCGCCTTCATGAACCGGGAACTCCGGCTTTTCCGCTGCCGCCGATCGCAGTGCACCCGCGTGGTCGCCGGTCCATTGCCGGGGCCCGGCTCAACCTACGCCGGGCCCCATTCGCTTCTTCATTACTACCACTCCAACCGTACGCGCACCCGTGCCTCGCGCGCGCCGGCTCCTTCCAGCGATCCTAGTGCCGTGCCTCCGACGCTGGAGATTACGCCCGCGGAAGCTGCGGAAGTAATGGTCAGGCCGGGAGGCGAATAGTTGGGGTGGTTCAGCACGTTGGTCGCCGCCAGTTCGGCGCGCAAGCGGAAGCGCTCGTGGAAGACAAGATTCTTGGCCAGGGTGGCGTGCATGATGTTGGTGCCAGGTCCCTTGATCACCCCCTGCGAGCAGGTGCCGAACGCGCCGGGCTTCCAGACGGTGAACGCGCCGGTGTCGAACCAGCGCTGCAAACTACGCTGGTCCTTGGGGAGATTGGGGTTGTAGAGGATGTCAGGACGCCGGGTGACGTTGGGCGCCGTCGAGCTGGTCGTGTATGCGGTTCCGGTGGTGTCCGGAGCGGTCCAGGCGGGAGTGAGAAAGTCGCCGGATTGCAGAGTGTAGATCCCGTTAACCTCCCAGCCTCCCACCAGCAGGTTTAGCGCGCGGTTCGCATTGCCCAGAAAACGCTTGCTCTTTCCGACGGGAAGCTCGTAGATCGCGGTGGCGTTCCAGCGATGGGTGGGGATATCCTCCCAAACGCCGCGTTCGCGCCGGCGGTCGTAAGCGTTCTCGGGGCTCTGATTGCGGTCCAGATCGCCGATATCACGCGCCAGCGTGTAGTAGGTCTGGAGGAACAGCCCGCCTTTGGTTCGGCGTGTAATCTGTATGGTGCCGGCGTGGTATTGGTGGCCGGCGCCGTTAGTGTAGTAAAAGATATTCGGGTATCGCGGGAAAGGACGCTCGTTGACTTTCTGGATGAACGGCCGCGTGTCGGGCACCGGCTGGTTCATGTTGTAGCCCCACTCGCCTTGTCGCGTGCCGGTTCCGATGTAAGAGATACGGAACCCGGTACTCCAGCGCTGGTGCTCGATGGTGAGGTTGTACTGGAAGCTGTAGGGCGTTCTGAGGTGCGTGTTGGTGGCGCCGGGAATGGTGATAGTGCTGGGGCCGCCGGTGCCGGTGTCGGGGAAGACCCTGGGCAGGATCACGGTCGGCGAATCTTTCGGGTTCGTGTAAGCCGGTTCGGTGATGGCGTACGGGCTGCCGCCGCCAACTGTGAGGTTGCGCGGCACCAGGTCGTAGAAGACGCCCCAGCCCGCGCGGAACACCGTGTCAGGGCCGAAGGGACGCCAGGCGATGCCGATGCGCGGCGCAAAGTTGTTGCGGTCGCCGAAGACCAGCGTCTTCTTCGGCAGGCCTGCTTGACTGGCGGGTATCACCTGCACGTAGCCGGCGGGCACCAGCGGGCTGACCAGCTTCATGCTGTCGTCGGGCACCACGATCTTGCCGAGGCCGGGATGGAACATCCCCATGTCGTTGCCGTACCAGCCGGGCTCGTACTCATAACGCACGCCTAGGTTCAGCGTCAGGCTGGGCGTGGGGCGGAATTCGTCCGTGATGAACCCGTTGTAGCCGTCGCGCTTTTCTTCTTCGAACATATTCTCAGTGGCCCGGGAAGATGAGCTAGGTATTCCCAGCAGGAAATCCGCCCACGGGTGTTTGGTGAATCGGTTGCTAAAGGTAACTGAGCCATAAAGATCGTTGTTGAGAAACCGATCTGTGACCCAGTGATGGCCGACCTGGACGCCCGCCTTGAGCGCGTGCCGCCCGCGGAACCAGCTCCAGTTGTCCTGTACGTACACGTTGTTGCCGCCTTTGGACGGACGGTACTGGAGGCTGTTGCTGACGCCGGTCATGGTGATGTTCTGGAAGCTGACGTTGAAAATGCCCGGGTAGTCGGGCAGGTTCGGGTGCAGGCCGACCAGCCCCAGCTCCTTCACCAATGCCAGCCCGCTCTCTTTCGGGTAGCGCGGATTGTTGTTGAACGAGTAGCCGACTCGAAACTCATTCACCATTGTGGGCCGGAGGGTGTGGGTGTAGGAGAAGTAGTAGAAGCGCGTCCTCCATTGAATCAGCGTCGGCTCCCTGCCGCCCAACTGCGATGTGACGCGGTAGGCATTGTAACCGTGCCGCACCAGGCGTCCGGTGAGCAGTACCTTGTCGGAGATGCGGTGGTCGAGCCGTTCCGTGAAATACCACTCGATGCCGGAATCCAGGGAATACAACTTCCGGAAATTGTTGTTGAAGTGAACATTCGGGTCGCCCTCCGTGGGCAGCGGGTAGAACTTTTCCTGAATCTTCAGCGAGACCGGATTGAGGCGGGAAGCCGGGATGCGGTTGCCTGGGAACGGCGTGTCGCCGGCAAACGGGTCCGTGATCGCAGTGGACAACAACGAAAAGTCGCCTGCGCGCCAGGGCACGGGCGGGACGGTCGCCTGGAGCGTCCCGGTGCTGATGCTGCCCTTGTTCAGTTCCATGGTTGAGAAGAAGAAGGTCTTGTTCCGCCCGTCGTAGATACGGGGCAAATAGACCGGACCGCCCAGCGTGTATCCCGGCTGGTGGCCGACGCCCGCCGGGCGAGCAAGGGCAAAGGGGCTTCGTGCCCGGAGCACGGGCGTTCGGTAAAAGTCAAACGCGCTGCCGTGAAGCTGGTTGGTCCCGGATTTGGAGACGATGCTAACCTGGCCGATGGTGCTGAACTCCCCAGTATTGTTAGCAACGTCCACGCGCATTTCTTGGAAGCTTTCCATGTAGTCGGTCAGCGGAGCATTCGGATTGCTGCCTGAGCTAACCATGAAGCTGATGCCGTCCAGAGAGTAATCGCTTTGGTTCAGGCGGCTGCCGGCAAAGCGCATCACATAAACGCCCTTGACGCGCGTCACGTTGGGCGTGAGCTGGAAAAACATGAATGCCCCGCGCGAGGCGAAAGGCAGCGAGGAAAGTTCCTGGATGGCTTTGGTGTCGGAGATTCGCGGGCTTTCGGTCTCGATCAGGGTCGCACCGGCGGTCACCTCAATTCTCTCCTGAAGCGTCGCGATGCTGAGCTTGAGGTCTATGCGCCGGATGTCGCGCGGGGCCAGGATGATGTCCCGCACCACCGCTTCCTGAAAACCGGCGGCCTTGGCGTGGAGGGTATATTCTCCCTCCGGCAGTTGCGGGATCGTGTACAGGCCGACTTCGTTGCTGACGCCCGTGAACCGGTAGCCCGTTCGGGTGTGCACGGCCTCAATGGAAACCTTGGGGACGACGGCGCCCCCTTCGTCGGTTATCACGCCGGTGATGGTTGCCAGGGTGCTCTGGGCAAGGGCGGGGGCCGCAGCCACCCCCAATGCCAGGACGAGCCATAGGCATTGGGCAAAGCACCGCCGCGGCGTGAGGAACCGGTTCGGCGGCGCCATTCTAAGTTGGACAGGTCTCACGAGATTCCTCCTTCGGTCTACACTTAGCACGGCGCTACCGCGGGGCTCTCAGGAATTTTGTGCTAGTAGTCGGAGGAAATTGCGCAGGGCCGCCGGGCCTGCGAAGCCCGCTCCGGCGGTTGACGCGGCGCCCCGCAGGACGGGACGCCGCGTCAGGGTGAAGCTGCTCAGAAGTGAATGCGGGCCGTGTACTGCACCTCGCGCCCGTAGTTGCCGCCCGCCAGGGTGGTGCTCTTGCCGAAGTTGGCGCTGGTCACGGTGGTCGTCGGCTGGCCGGGCATGAAGACGTTCGGGAAGTTGTAGAACTCCATGCGGAGCTCGAAGCGGACGCGCTCGGTTAGCTGGAAGTACTTGACGGCGGTGGCGTCCCAGTTCCAGAAGCCGGGGCCGCGGAGGCCGTCGAAGTACCAGGGGTTAGTCCGCGGGGTGTAAGGCTCGGCCTGGCGCAGTTTCGAGGTGTCGAACCAGCGCGACAGCGTGGGGTTGTCAATTTTCGGGTTGCCTTCGACGATCATTTGACCGAAAGTCAGCAGGGGGGCCGTTGTTCCACATGAAGATGTGGCTGGTGGCCCAGCCGCCGATCAGGGCGTCTACCAGACGATTGACGTTATTGCCGAATCGGCGGCCGCGCCCGAAGGGCAACTCCCAGGTGCCCGCCAGCCGGACGTAGTGCCGAGGCTCGCGGGTGTCAATCATGGTGAACTTCTTGTTGTAGGTGTCAGTGTCATTGAAGAATTCCCCGCGGGCCTCACGGCTGTAGTTATAGCCGAAGGTGAAGGACAGGCCCTCGGCCATAGGACGTTCGGCTTTGAACTGGAGCGAGTGGTAGTGGCTGTCCTTACCGCGCAGGAAGCGCTCGGTCAAGGTGCCGTAATGCGGGTAAGTTCGCAGGAGACTGCCCACGCTGACCGTCGGCTGATTGCGCAGCGAGCCGGGCATTTTGTCGGCGGGCAGCAACCGGTAGAAGGGGTTGGGCACCGCCTTGGTGGTAGCTCCCTTGTAAGTGTAGCTGTAATTGGGATCCACCATATTGAGGTTGTAAGTGTAGTCGCCGCCCCACATGCTGGAGTCCTGAACGTTGCGGCCCAGGTTCATGAAGTAAGTGGTTTCGGTCAACACGCGCCAGGGCGCCTGGCGGGACAGGGTGATGTTATAGCGGTCGTTGATCGGGTGGATCATATCCTGGGGGAAGAAGGTGGCGCTGTCGCCCAGGTTGGTGTAGCGGCCCAGCGACTTGCCCACCGGCAGGAGCAACGGGTTGCTGCCTGAGGGGAAAGGGTCGCTGATGAGGGTCCTGGGCGTGCCCTCGATGGGGCCCAGGGCGGTGGTGGTGCGTGAGAAGCCGTCTTTGGGCCAACTGTTGGTTTCCGGGTAGATGGTGATCCAGGGCGCGGCGTAGCGCGCGAAGCCGACGCGCAGGGCCGTCAGGTCGTTGATGCGGAAAGCGGCGCCCACCCGGGGCAGGAAGAGGTTCTTTTGGGAATTGAATACGCCCGGATGCTTGTCATCGGTAAAGATCCAGGCGCCCGTCCATTTGTAAGGGATCTTGGCGATGGCGGTGACCTCATCCGGCATCTTGGGTGGATTGTTAGCCAGCTCCGGAATCGGATCGTTCAGATCCAAATAGCGGGAGTACATCCGGTTGTACTCGGAGGGCGCGGTCTCCAGCTCGTAACGCAGGCCGAGATTCAGGGTAATGCGGCGCGTGAGCTTGATGTCGTCCTGGACGAAGAAGGACCAAAGCTGCTGGTGGGAGTCCACCATGGGCATTACCCTGGCGCTGCCGCTGTTGACGACGCCCAGCAGAGCGGAGGCGAACATGTCGCCGGACTGGCGGGCGTCGAACTTCAGGAAGCTGTAACCAGTGTCCACGGCGCTAAAGCTGAAGCTTCCGGGACCGGGGGAACCGTTCTGATCGTACTGATAGCGGAGCATCCAGCCGGCCTTCATATGGTGGATGCCGCGGTCGTGGGTCACGCTCAAATTTCCGTTGTGGGAACGCCCGCGCACCAGCCACCAGCTTGCGATGCCGGCGCTGACGCTGCCGTTGCCTGAGAAGTTGAAGGCAGGGTAATAAACGCCCGGCAGCGGGGCGATGATGGGCTTGTACCAGCCATTCGGCCAGAGATTGGCCCAGACAGACTCGGGGACCTTGGCCCAGCCGGAATCATAGTCGTCCTCGACATAGACCGCCCCGTAGCGCATATTAATCACCGTCCGGGGGCTGAGCATGTAGAGGCCGTCGGCCACGGCGTTCAGGGCGTCCATCAGTCCGCCGTTATCGGAGCGGACCGCGATGGTGCCGCCGTGGTTGGGATTGTCCAGTCGGGTCTCATACTTGGAGAAGCGCGTGTAAACCCGCCACTTGTCGCTGATGTTATAGTCCACGCGATTGGAGATATTCCAGTAGTGGAGCCACCAGGCATATGTGGCTTTGTAATTGTCAATTCCGGAGGGATCGTTGCCCGGGTTGTTGGGCTTCCAGAGATCGTTAATGATCTTCTGGCCCGTGGGGTCAATGCGGTTCTTGGGCAGAATATTGCCGGGGAAAGGCGTGCGCGTCGCCGTTGAGCTGACGGGGTCGAACTTGGTGGTGAAGGGGTCGTAAATGACGCGCAATGCGCCGGTGGGGGTCAGCGAGCGCGAAAAGTCGCCGGTGCGTTCCAAATCGGTGGGCAGCGTGTAGGTCCTGGTCTGCGGCTGCGTGCTCCTCCATTGCTCATAGGTTTGGTAAAAGAACAGCCGGTTCTTGCGGATCGGCCCGCCCACGGTGGCGCCCCATATGTGGTTTCGGACCACGCTGAAGCCGCGCGTTATGCGGTTGGTCACGGCGTTCAGGCGCGGGTTGCGCCCGAAGTAGTATGCGGTGCCGTGATAGTCGTTAGTGCCTGACTTCATTGAGACGTTCAGCACGCCGCCGGCGCTGAAGCCGTGCTCGGCGTCTACCGCGTTCTGGTGGACGACCACTTCCTGAACGCCGTCCATGGAAGGCATGTAGGAGCCGCGGGCGGAGACGCCCAGCGCGGCGCCGTCCAGCAACATGTCGTTCTTGCCCCCGGTGCGCCCGCCGACGTCCAAGCCGTTAGATGACCACATGTAGAACGGGTTGCGGTGGGAGACGTCCCAGTAGCGGTTGATGACGGCAGGGTTCAGCAGGGCAAGCGTGAAGGGGTTGCGCGCCAGAATCGGGATGTCCCTCAGCATGTTGCCCTGCACCGTGGTGGTCATGGTGCCGGTGTTGAACTGCACTCCGGCCAGCACCTCGGTTACAGTTACCTGCTCGCTGATTGCGCCGACCGTTAGCTGTGCGTTCACGGTCACGTCGCCGCGCGTCAGCACGGTGATGTTTTCCTGCACGAACTTGGTGAAACCGGCAGCCTCGATACTCAACGTGTAAGATCCGGGCTGCACGAAGTCAAACAAGTATCGTCCGAGAGCGTCGGTTTCCCTGGTGGCCTCGACCCCGGTATTGACGTTGCGCAACGTCACCTTGGCGCCTGCCACGGCTGCCTGGCTGGGATCAGTCACCAAGCCTTGTACGCGGCCACGGTACTCCTGAGCCAGGGTTGCCAAGGCCGCTAGTAGCAGAAACCCCGTTAACCGAATCCCTTTCATTTGGTGAGAATTCCCCTTTCCGTATATGTTTGCTGGCGTCGGCCTCGAAGGCGCCCCCCATCTGGCACCCTTTACGCCCATGGCGCCTCCCAGGCGACCTGCACATTCTATTTCGTCCGGCAGACCCAGTCAAGGGGCGGCGGGCGGCCGCACAGGCGCCGCCAATGGCAGCCGGGCCGCAGGCTTGCACGTCCACGGGGAGAATGGCGGGGGCTTTCTCGCCGGCGATGCCGAAGGAGCGACAAAGCCCCGGGCAGTCTATAAGGCTACGCGGTCCAAAGCCAGGAATTCCTGGATGTGGGGGTGGTCGGAACGCTCCAGTTCGCCGGCGGGACCGAAGAAGATCACGCGCCCTTCATGCAACACAACCACCCGGTCGGCCACGCGGCGCATCAAGTCCAGATCGTGGGTGACGACCACCGAAGTCAGGCCCAGTTGCCGCTTGAGGCGCAGCATGAGGTTGGCCAGGTGATCCGACATAATGGGATCCACCATGGTGGTCGGCTCATCGTAAAGGATGCACTCCGGCTGGGCCGCCAGGGCGCGGGCGATCGCTACGGCGCGCTTGTAACCGGTGGAAATGTCGGCCGGGTACAGATCGCGGTACTCCAATAGATCCACCAACCTCAGCAGCCCGTCCACCACCTCTTGCTTGTTTTCCTCGTCGTAGTCCTCGCGCAGTTCGAGGGAGAACAGAATGTTCTCGCCGATGGTCAAGGAGTCGAACAACGCGCCCGACTGGAAGACCATGGTCACCTTCTTCCTAATGCGCCGCAGCTCGGCTTCGGGGTAATCGGTGATGTCTTCGTAGGCCACGATCACGCGGCCCGCATCAGGCTTGAGAAACCCCATGATGTGGCTGAGGGTGACCGACTTGCCCACGCCGCTGCGTCCGATGATGGCCACGGTCTCACCGGCATTGACGTGAAAGCTGACGTCGTCCAGGACCGGGGTGTCGAACGTCTTATAGACGTGGCGGAACTCTATGTAGTGAGGGAAGGACTCGCTCATCGGGCTGCGATCAACTCCCATTCGGCAGGGCGGTTGAGGTTTTCAAACCAAGAGCCTTCGGCCACCGGCCAGCGCGGCAGATTCAGCTCGGCCGCCAGCCTGATCAGCTTCGTGCGGCCTTCGGCCAAAGCGCGTTCGAAATCAGGGAGGCAGGCGCGGTGATACACAGCACACAAGGGTTGCAGGCGCCCATCCGGGCCAACCGGGACCAGGCCGCGGCCGGCGGCGCGCCGGGCCTGTGCCAGCAGTTCAGCCAGGAACGCGCCCGTCAGGCCGGGCATATCGCAAGCGGCGACGAGATTCCATTCCGCCAGGCCGGCGGCGAGAGCGGCATGGATTCCGGCGGCCGGCCCGGAATCGGGATAAAGATCCGGAATGATCGGGTAGGGCAGGTCCCGGTAATCTTCCGGTGGGCCTACCAGCCAGATGGATCCCGCCGCCTGGCGGACTTGGGAGGCGATGTGCTCAAGCAACGTCGCACCGCGGTACGGCAGGCGGGCTTTATTGCGGCCCATCCGGGAACTGCGCCCGCCCACCAGGACAAAGCCGGCGCAGCTCATGTAAAAATGATAGCATTCGCTCCGGGTTAGGGATCCGGCGGCGCTTGGAAAAGAGAACGATTGAAGGTATAATCGGGTAAAAACAAACGCATGCGCTCTTGTTTGAATCTGGCGGCAGGGTTGCTGGTTGTTGCGGGGCCGCTATTGCCGTCCGCCAATAATTCGGAGGCTGCCTACCGGCTTACCACCGTTGTGCGCGCAGATCCGCGCAGCGGGCGGCTGGTGCGAGCCCCGCAGGTCTGCGCCCGGCAGGTGCCCTCAGTGGCGGTTCCGGCGCGGGTAGTCGCGCCTGTGAAGCCGGGCGGTGCGCGAACCCTGGACAGCCACATTGAGGAAATCGCGGGGCGTTACGATCTGGATCCTTTGCTTGTGCGGGCGGTCATCGAGGTGGAGAGCAACTATAACCCGGCCGCCGTCTCGCCCAAGGGAGCGCGGGGCTTGATGCAGTTGATGCCGCACACCGCGCGACGCCTGGGTGTGCGCGACAGCTTCGATCCCTTGGAGAATATTGAGGGCGGCGTGCGCTATTTGAAGTATTTGCTCGCGCTGTTCGGCGGCGACAAGCGGCTGGCGCTGGCAGCCTATAACGCCGGGGAGGGGGCGGTGATGCTGTACGGGGGCGTCCCCCCTTACCGGGAAACCGCGGAGTACGTCTATCGGGTAGGTAAAAAACTGGGTGAGGCGCGCCGGGCGGCGGAACGGCAGTCCTCTCAGAACGCCGTGCGGGCTTACCCGCGGGTAGTGGAGTACGTAGATCCTTACGGAAGGGTGCACATACAAACCAAGCTGAGCCCATGAGGCGTGTGCGGGCGACAGTAGCGGCAAGGTTCCCGGCAGCGGCGGCCCTGTTGCTGTTGCTGTCCGCTCCGGGATGGTCTGAGCAGCAGCTTGTCGCCGTGCGCTTTTGGTCGCTGGGGGCAACGACACGGATCGCGATTGAAACCGACGGGCCGGTCGCGTATCGCTCAGAGCGCCTGTTCAATCCGGACCGCCTGTTCTTCGATTTGCTCAACACCGTCCCGCGCGAGAACCGCAAGCTTGTGCAAGTGATCCCGGTCGGCGACCAGCTCGTAAACCAGATACGAGTGGCCCTGACCCGTCCCGGCGTCACCCGGGTGGTGCTCGATCTGGCGGGGCCGGTTGACTTCAGCGCCTCCCAGCTCGCCAATCCGGACCGGCTGATGATAGAGTTGCGACGCCTGGCGCCGGCGGCGACGGGCGTCGGCAAACCGGCGGAATCTTTGCCGGATCCGCCGCGCGTGGAGGTCGCGACGAAATTGGATGCGGCTGAGGCGCCGGCCGTCGTCAGTGCTGCCGCGGTTCCGGTTCCGCCCCCGGCAGTCACGGTTGCGCCGCCAAAGCCGCCGGAGCGGGGACCGGCGGCCGGCAGACCGCTCGGGACGGCCCCTGGCAGTCCGCCGGCCTCGGTCGCTCTCTCGGCGCAGCGTGACAGCCAAGGCAACCGCTCACTGATCCGGGCCCTGGGGCTGAAAGTGGGCCGCGTGGTCCTGGATCCCGGCCACGGAGGGCACGACACCGGCACGATTGGCCCCAGCGGCTTGAAGGAAAAAGACCTGGTGTTGGATGTGGCCCTGCGCTTGGGCCGTTTGATCCGCGAGCGCATGGGCAGCGAGGTGATTTATACCCGCGCCGACGACAGCTACGTGCCGCTGGAGGTCCGCACGGAGCTTGCCAACCAGAGCGGCGCCGATTTGTTTCTCTCGATTCACGCCAACTCTTCACGACTGCGTTCAGTGGCCGGCTCGGAGACCTTTTATTTGAACTTCACCACGGATGCCGACGCCCTGGAGGTGGCGGCTCGCGAGAACGCCGCCAGCGCACGCACGATTCACGAATTGCAGGACCTGGTGCTCAAGATTGCGCAAAAGGAGAAGGTTCAGGAGTCGCGGGAGTTCGCCGGGCGAATTCAGAAGGCGCTGTATCGCAACTTGCGCCCGCCGTCGGGCAAGAACCGCGGCGTGAAGAAGGCGCCGTTTTTGGTGCTGGTCGGGGCCAGGATGCCTTCGGTGCTGGTGGAGATTGCGTTTTTGAGCAACCCGCGGGAAGAACGCCTGCTGAAGCAGCCGCAATACCGCGAGCGGCTGGCGGAGGCTCTCTACCGGGGACTTTTCGACTATGCTTCCACGCTTAGCCGTTTCCAGTTGGCGCAGCGGGGTAGCGAATAACGGCTGCGGAGCGCGCCGCGCTCCGGGCACTCAGGGGGCGAGTAAATGGAAGTGCTGGCGTTTCGGCATGTGCCTTTTGAACACTTGGGTTTGATCGCGCCGGCTCTGGCCGAGCGCGGGCTGGGCTATCGTTACGTGGATTGGTTCGAGAAGCCGCAAGCAGAGGGGGACTGGCGGCAAGCGGCCGGGTTGATCTTCATGGGTGGCCCGATGTCGGCCAACGACGATTTGGGGTTCTTACGCCGGGAGTTGGAGGTGATCCGGGAGGCGTCGGCAGCGGGCAAGCCCGTGCTGGGCGTCTGCCTGGGGGCGCAGTTGATCGCCCGGGCGGCGGGGGCACGGGTGTACCGGAACCCGGTGAAGGAGATCGGCTGGCTGCCGGTGCACTGGACGGAGGCGGCGCGGCGCGATGCGCTGTTGGCCGGGCTGGAGAAGCCCGAGGTCGTGTTCCACTGGCATGGCGAAACCTTCGATCTGCCCGCGGGGGCGGAGTGGCTGGCCTATACGGAGGCGTGCCCAAACCAAGCCTTCCGGCTGGGGGGCAATGTCTGGGGTTTTCAGTTTCACTTGGAGGTGACGCCGGAAATGATCGCCCAGTGGTGCGCGGCGGAAGACAACCAGGGAGATCTGCGGGAACTGGCGGCGCCGCCGGATCCGCAAGGCAACGCGGCCCGGCTGGAGGAGCTATCCCGGGTGGTTTTCGGGCGCTGGGCGGAGCTGGCGGCCCGGGAGGCGGCGTGCTGACGGGCGCCGGTGCATCGGGTTTACGGGTCCTGCTATCATAAAACCATCTCGGGCGAGTAGCTCTTCATAACTGGCGGCTTTTAAATGACGGCATTTACGAGGGAACTTTCAACAGGGGGGAAAGCAGGATGATCTACTCGCGGTCGTCCGAGTACGCCATCCGGGCCTTCATGCACCTGGCTCAAGTGCCGGACGGCAAGTTCGTAATGGTCAAGCAGATCGCCGAGCAGGAGAACATCCCGGCGCACTTTCTGGCCAAGATTCTCCAACAGTTGGCGCGCAAGGGCCTGGTGCGTTCCAGCAAGGGACCGACCGGGGGATTCAGCCTGCGCACGCCGCCCTCGGAGATAGCGTTGGTGCAGATCGTGGAGGCGCTGGACGGGCTGGCCGAGTACCAGAAATGCGTGAGCGGGCTGTCGGAATGCACCGACGATGCGCCTTGCGGGATGCACGATTCCTGGAAGGCGTTGCGTTCACGTATCATGGAGTATCTGGAGCAAACTACGATCGCGGACTTGGTCCGGGCCCTGCAAGAGAAACGCAGGGCGCTGGAGGACAAGCGCAAGGCTTCCGAGAAGACGCGCCGGGGAAAACGAGTGGCGGCGGCGGCCAGGCAAAGTTGAGCGCGCCGGCCCGCTGATTCGCCGAGGAGGACAACAACGATGCGCGACTCAGTGCTCATCCCGATGGTGATTGAACAGACCTCGCGGGGCGAGCGAGCCTACGATATATACTCCCGGCTGCTGAAGGAGAACATCATCTTTCTGGGGACGCCGATAGACGACACGGTGGCCAACCTGGTGATCGCGCAGATGCTGTTTTTGGCGGCTGAGGACCCCCAGAAGGACATCAACCTGTACATCAACTCTCCGGGCGGATCCATCACCGCGGGACTGGCGATTCTGGACACTATGCGGTTCGTCGAGCCCGACATCGTGACCATCTGCGTCGGGCAGGCGGCCTCGATGGCCGCGGTCCTGCTGGCGGCGGGGGCCAAGGGCAAACGTTACAGTTTGCCGCATTCCCGCATTCTGATCCACCAGCCCTCTATGAGCGGCTTGGCAGGGCAGGCGGCCGACATTGACATCTACGCCAAAGAAATCCTGCGCATGCGGGAGACTCTCAACCAGATTCTGGCCGATAGCACCGGCCAGCCGGTTGAAAAAGTGGCTCGTGACGTGGATCGCGACTACATCATGAGCGCCGAGCAGGCCCTGGAATACGGCATGATTGACCGCGTCATTACGACGCGCGAACTTTCGCCGGCAGGCAAGCTTTGAGACGCTGCGCGGGCGGCTTCACTGCCGCAAAGCGCAGAAGCGATCGTACGCCCGATCCCAGTCGGCCTGCGGGCGGGGTTCAAAAACCGCAACCGGGAAGGAACGCCGAATGAGCCGGCGGGCCTGACTGACCCCGCTAAGCAGACCCGAGCCGATCGCCTGGACGATCACGTTGCCCGCCGCCGTGGCTTCAGCCGGTCCGGCGACGACCTGGCGTCCGGTGGCGTCGGCCACAAACTGGTTGAGCACCTGATTGCGCGAACCGCCGCCCACGATGTGGATGCGCGCCAGCCGGCGTCCCAACAGCGACTCCAAGCTTTCCAGGACTTGCCGGTAGCGCAGGGCCAAGCTCTCCAGTATGCTCCGGCAGATGGCGGGTGGGTCCGCGGGCGGGGTCTGGCCCGTTTGGCGGCAGAATTCGGCGATCTTCTGCGGCATGCGGCCCGGCTCGAGGAACGCATCGGGGTCAATCACAGCGGTGAACGGCGGAGCGCCGGCAGCCATGCGGGCCAGTTCTTCGTAGCTATACTCGCGCCCTTCCAGCGCCCAGGCCCGGCGGCACTCCTGGAGCAGCCACATACCCGCGATGTTCTTCAAGAAACGCACGGTGCCCGCCGCTCCGAGCTCGTTGGTGAAGTTCAGCTCTAGCGAACGCTGGTTGATTACGGGCTCGGGCAGTTCCACGCCCATCAGCGACCAGGTGCCGGAGCTGATGTAGCACCAGTCGTTGCCTTCGGCCGGCACGGCCGCCACCGCCGAGGCCGTGTCGTGACAGCAGGTGGCGTAGACCGGGACTTCGCCCGCGCCGGTCTGGTCAGCGACATGCGGCAGCAGCGGGCCCAGCAGCGTTCCCGATGGCACGATTTCCGGCAAGATGCCGGTCGGCAACCCGAGGGCTTCGAGCAACTCGAAGGCCCAGCGCTTCTTGATAGGGTTGTAAAACTGGGTGGTGCTGGCGTCGCTCAGCTCGGCGCGCATCACCCCGGTCAGCCAATAGTTAAACAGGTCGGGCATCATCAGCAGGGTGCGCGCCACGGTGAGCGCCGGTGAACCGGCCAGCTTCATGGCGTGCAACTGATAAAGGGTGTTCAGTTGCATGAACTGTATGCCGGTGTGGGCGAAGATTTCCTCGCGCGGCACCACGGCGAAGGTTCTCTCCAGCATGCCGTTGTTGCGCGCGTCGCGGTAATGACGGGGGTTGTCCACCAAAGCGCCGTCCGGGCCCAGCAAAGCGAAATCCACGCCCCAAGTGTCTATGCCTATGCCCGCCAGCTTGCGCTCGCGTCCCACCAGCCTCAAGCCTTCCAGGATTTCGTGGAAAAGGCGCAGAGTATCCCAGTACAGACCCGTCGGCAGGCGGACGGGAATGTTGGGGAAACGGTGCAGCTCCTCCAGCGTGAGGGCATCGTCCGATATGGTTCCCAGCATGGCGCGGCCGCTCTCCGCACCCAGATCAAAGGCCAAGTAGTGTCGCATGATGGTCAGGCAAGTAGTATACCCGAGCGGGCGGCGCCGCGCGGAACTCTCTGAGCCTCAGCTCGCGGTCCAGCGTCAGTCTCAGCTTACTTCAGGGGCAGCCTCGCGTGTAGCCAGTCGGCGGGGCGCGTGGCGGCGGGCGGGTTGAAGTAGGCGAGGACTGCCACTGCGTAGGCGGTGTCGGCGTAGGCGCGCAGCGCGGCGTTCATCGCCGCTGCGCCGGCGGACAGGAGGGCTTGACAGGCGCGGATCGTTTTGCTATCGATAGCCGATATGGGCGCAAAACGATCCCGCTCCGCCCGGCCTTCCGAGGTTGACCGCGTCATGCACGCCGTCCGCCGCAGCATCTTCGCCGGAACGCTGCGCCCCGGCGAACCCATCCAGGAGGTCCGTATGGCCAGGCAATTCGGCGTCAGTCAGACCACGGTCAGGGAGGCCCTGACCCGCCTGGAAAGCGCCGGCTTCGTGCGCCGGATCCCCAAGATGGGCACCTTCGTTACTCAGCTTTCCGTGAGCGAGTTGCGCGAACATCTCCGGCTGCGCTTGCTGCTGGAATCGCTGGCCGCCGCCGAGGCCGCCCGACGTATGAATCCCGACGCCCTGCGCGAGCTCAAGCGAAGGTTGGAAGCCATCGGGCAGAGCGTGAGGGCTAACGATTATTTCCAATCCGCTCTGGCCGACCTGGAGTTCCACCGCTGGATTTGGAGCTGCTCGGGCGACACAACGCTGTACCGTCTGCTAGACCAACTGACGGCTCCGCTGTTCGCCTTCATCAGCATCCGTCGCAGCAGCGGCGGTGAGGATCTCAAGCGCGTGGTCTTGTCTCATCAGCCCATCGTTGAGGCGCTGGAGGCGCGGGATGAGCGCGCGGCCGGGCAAGCCATCCGGGCGCACATCGAGCGTTCCTACCTGCAATTCCTCAGGTTTGATTTGGATGCGGTGGCGGAGCAGTTGACCGCCGCCGACCGGCTGGGCCCGGTCTTTCAGAGGGGCGCTGAAGCAGAGTCCTTGAAGTCGTGAGGAGCAAGGAGAAATCATCCATGTCGAAGAACTCTTCGCTGGTCGTCTTAGTCGTCCTTACCATCGCCTGGGGCGCAGGCCTCGCCGCTCAGGAGACCCGCGGCGCCATATTCGGCCGCGTGCTGGATCCCAGTGGCGCTCCGGTGGCCGGCGTCATTGTGACTCTCCAGAACATGGAGATGAACACCAGCATCCAGTTGCGGACCAACGAAACGGGCTACTACGAGGCGGCCCTGCTGCTGCCCGGCGAATATCGGGTGTCCGCCGAGAAGGAAGGCTTCAAGCGCACCCTCCGCAGCGGCGTCGTGCTGCCGGTTCGCACACGCGTCCAGGTGGACCTGCATCTGGAGATCGGAGCGGTCAGCGAGAGCATCTCCGTCACGGCGGAGGCGCCCTTGTTGGAAACCGATTCGGTGAGTTCGGGCCGGGTGTTGGAGAGTCGTGAGCTGGCTGATCTGCCGATGCCCATCAACAACCCTATTTTCCTTACCAACCTGACGCCGGGAGTGCAGGTCACCGGCAGCACCACGCAGATCACTAACGTCGCCAACTTCATCATCAAAGACCAGTTCACTCCGGGCAAGGTGGGCGGCAACGAGGTCTTGGTGGACGGCGTTCCCAACAAGGCCAACGACACGCGCATCGCCTATTTGCCGCAGGCCGACACCATCCAGGAGTTCAAAGTCGAGACCGCGAACTTCGACGCCTCCACGGGAAACACAGTCGGCCTTACCGTTTCCATGATGACCAAGTCCGGCACCAATGCTTTGCACGGCTCGCTGAGCTGGCAGCACTGGCAGCAGCGCTGGGGCGGCACGCCGTTCTTCATCCGCCAGCAAAGGTTGCGCGAAATCAGCGAGGCGGAAGCCAAAGGGGACGCCGCGCTGGCGGATCGTTTGCGAAAAACGCCCGCTCTGCCTTCCGGGCACACAAACAATTACACGGCCACGGTAGGGGGTCCTGTCGTCATCCCCAGACTCTATGACGGCAGAGACAAGCTGTTTTTCTTCTTCAGCTACACAGGCACCAAGGACCGCTTCACCGAGACCGGCAACATCAACCGGACTATTCCCACACTGGAGAACCGCGAGGGGGACTTTTCGCGCCTGCTGGCGGCGGACGCGGTGCGTTACCAGATCTATGATCCGCTCAGCGTGCGGCCGGATCCGAGCCGTCCCACGCATTACGTGCGCACTCCGCTGGCCGGCAATATCATTCCCAAGTCGCGGATGATCAATCCGACTTACAACCACTATGTCAAGTTCCTGCCCAAACCCAACAACGATCCCACCGATCCCCGCATGGAGCCGCTCAACAATTACGTTGCGGTGGCCATGCCCTGGGTGATGAACTACTATGCCTTGACCAACCGCTTCGATTACCAGCACTCCATGAAGCACCGCTATTTCGTGCGCTGGACCTCGAGCGATTGGGATGAGGACCGCTTCGACTGGTTTTATGAATCTTATCCCGGCCTCCGCGGCAGGCAACAGAACACCCGGCGTAACATCGGCGCGACCCTGGACTGGGTCTACACCGCCAGCCCTTCCACCATACTGAATCTAACGGCCATGACCAACGGCTTCCGGCAGGGCGGCCTGTTGCCGGTGCCTCGCCAGTTCAAGCCTTCCGACGTCGGCCTGCCGACTTACCTGGACCAGAAGGCGGGCGACCAGCACATCCTTCCCAACATGAGCTTCAGCGGCTATGAAGCCGTTCCGGGCGTGACTTACCCCGCGCGCACCTGGTACCGGGTCTTCAGCGGCAAGGCGGACCTCACCCACATACTCTCCAACCACACCCTGCGCGCGGGTTTCGACATGCGCCGCTATTACGCCAACGGCGGCGGCGACGGCAATACTTCCGGCAGCTTTAGTTTCGACAACTACTTCACGCGACGTTACGACGACACGTATACTCCGGCGGGCAGCCTGGGGCATAGCTGGGCCGCTTTCTTGATGGGCCTGCCCACCAGTCTCAGCATCGCCACCCTCGACACCTACGGGTTGCACAGCCCCACCTATTCCTGGTACAGCCAGGACAGTTGGCGGCTGAATCCCCGGCTTACCCTGACTTTAGGATTGCGCGTCGAATACGAACAGGGCCCCACCGAGCGCTATAACCGCGTCATCGCCTGGTTTGATCCCAACCCCGAATTGCCCATTAGCAAGGCGGCCCAGGAGGCTTACGCACGCAGCCCCTTAAAGGAGCTGCCGGCCTCGCAGTTTGTGGTGCGTGGCGGCTCCGTCTATCCGGGATCAAACGGCGTCAGCCGGCACTTCTTCCGGGACCAATGGATGGCGTTGCCGCGGCTGGCGGCGGCCTGGCAACTGAATCCCAAAACGGTTCTGCGCGCCGGCTACGGTATTTATTTCGACACTCTGAACATCTTGGTGAAGTCCGGATCGCCCAACCAATTTGGTTTCGACCGCACGACCTCCAGCATCGTGACCACCGATTACGGCGTGAACTGGCTGCTGGGCGACCCGCGCAACGGCGTCTCGCCCTTGAGGGATCCTTTCCCGGTGCGCGCCGACGGGACGCGCTTTGACGCCCCGGTGCGCGACGCCCTGGGGTTGACGGCGATCGCCGGTCGCAGCTATTCCTACGATCCCTGGGACAGCGAGCGCGCGCGGCAGCAGCGCTGGCGGCTAGGCATTCAGCGCCAGCTCGGACCCCGGGCCGTTGTGGAGGTGGCCTACGCCGGCATGTACTCGGACCGCATCGCCGTCTCCCGTACGATGCAGCCGCTGCCGGAGCAGTACTGGGCCGACGGTTTGGTGCGCAACAACGCCGTAGCTTCCGACCTCAACTCGAACGTCACTAATCCGTTCCGCCTGTCGAACTTCGCATTCCTCCAGACGCAGGATCCGGTTCTGTATCAAAACCTGAGCACGCTCAGCTTCTTCACCAGCAGCACGATTCGCAAAGACCGATTGCTGCGCGCCTACCCCCACATAAACGGCTTGACGAACAACCGGTTCCCGCTGGGCAGTGCGCGGAGCAACTCGCTGGAGGTGAGCTTTCAGCGCCGGTTCGCGCAAGGCTTCAGTTTCAACGCCGGCTATACCAGACTCCAGATCTACGAGCGTGACTACTTCCACAATGAGTTCGACGCCGAACCCAGCGAGCGTTCGTCCAACGACGGACGGCCGCATCGCTTTTTCGCCGTGGGCATATTCGAGTTCCCCTTCGGCAAGGGCAAGGCGTGGTTTCAGAGCGGACCTCTGAATTACCTGCTGGGAGGCTGGCAACTGGCCGCGACCTACGAATACCAGCCGGGCGCCCTGCTCACCTGGGGAAATCTCTTCTACTACGGCAAGCTGGAGGACATCCCGCTTAAGGAACGGACTCTGGAGCGCTGGTTCAACACCGAGAACTTTGAGCGCAGCGCGGCCAAGGGACCGGCTTCCTTCCACCGGCGCGTCTTCCCGACCGTCGTTCCGGGCGTTCGCGCCGACTCGCAAAATCGCTGGAACGCCAATCTCCAGCGTGAGTTTCGCATGAGCGAGGCGGCGCGGCTGCAATTCCGCGTGGATGCGCTCAACGTCTTCAACCGCTCGCTGTTCGGCGCGCCCAGCACCGACCCGTATTCGACCAACTTCGGCAGGATCACCAGCACGGTGCAAAGCGACAAGCGCTGGATTCAACTTCAAGCCCGAATCCGCTTTTGAGGAGGACGCATGAAGTTGCGGCTGATCTCGGTTTCCGCCGCGCTGGCCGCGGTGATTCCGGCTGTGGCGGCCGAGCGTTGGATCAATCCCCTGTTCCGCCCGCTTGAAGTCGAGCGCACCGGCTTCACCACGCCCATCCTCAAGCTCGAGGATGGGGCTCTGATGACGGTCGCCGGCAATTCAGTCGTCATCAGTCGCGACAACGGAAAGAGCTGGCCCGAGCGGCGCGCGATTTATGAGGGACCGGGCTCTGACAAGCCCGGCCCCGGCATTCCCAGCGGCTCCGGCCAGCTCTTCCGGGCCGCCGACGGCGTGCTGGTTCTGGTCTACCGCGACGCGCGCGTGTTGAACTGGGACAACGAGCGCGGCGAGGCCAAGGAAGGCAGCCGCGCCGACGTCTGGAGCATCCGCAGCCTTGACGGCGGAAACACCTGGACCGACCGCCACAAGATCTTCGAGGGCATTTGCGGACACCCGCCCATCAGCCTTATCCAGACGCGCAACGGCAACTTGGTAGTCCCGGTTCAGTACTACGTCTCCAACCCCGGCCGCAACGTCGTCAAGACCTACGTGTCCACGGACGGCGGCAAGAGCTGGCGCCCGGGCAATACCATTGATCTGGGAGGCCACGGACACCACGACGGGGCCTTCGAACCGACCATGGTGGAGTTGTGCGACGGGCGCGTATGGATGCTCATCCGAACCAATTGGGGTCGCTTCTGGGAAGCTTTCTCCGATGACGGCGGTCTTAGCTGGCGCGTCATCCGTCCCAGTAAGATCGAGGCCAGCAGCTCGCCCGGTTACCTGGCGCGCCTGGCCAGCGGCCGGCTGGCGCTGATCTGGAACCGGCCGGACCCTGAGGACGGCCACCAGGTGCAGCGGCGCGGCTGGCCGTTCTCCAACGTGCTGGCGAACTGGCACCGGGAGGAAATCTCAATTGCGCTTTCCGAGGACGAGGGCCGTAGCTGGAGTCGCCCGGTCGTTATCGCGCGCGAACTAGGCGCCTGGCTGTCTTACCCGTACCTGTTTGAACGCGAGCCCGGCCTGCTGTGGATCTTCACGGGCCAGGGCAAGTTACAGCTAAGCGTGCGCGAGAAGGATCTGGTGTGGTGGAGGCGGTAGTCACCTTCAACGGGGACGCTTATCCTATCCTGGACCGTGTGGAGGTTACGCTCGAATGAAACAAACCCGGTGGGTTCTGTTCTACCTGTGGCTGCCTGTTCTGGCCGCCTCCGAACTGACCCAGGTGGACGTTTACGTCTCCGGCCAGGACGGCTACCACACCTATCGGATCCCGGCCATCGTACGCACCCAGAAGGGGACGCTGCTGGCCTTCGCCGAAGGGCGCCGGCACAGCGCGCGCGATTGGGGCGACATTGACGTGCTGGTGAAGCGGAGCAGCGACGGCGGACGCACATGGACGCCCGCCGTCACGGTGGCGGACTTCGGCGAGGATACCGTGGGCAACCCGGCGCCGGTGGTGGACCGCCGCACAGCTACGGTGTGGTTGCTGTTAACGCGCAACCCGGGAAATGTGCCCGAGAAAAACATCCTGCCTGGGCTGGAGGGTCTCACGCGCACGGTTTGGATCACCTATAGCAAGGATGACGGACGAAGTTGGGCGACGCCCGTCGAAATCACGGCCGCGGTCAAACGCCCCGAATGGAGCTGGTACGCCACCGGACCGGTGAACGGCATCCAGCTTCGCTCGGGACGGCTCCTCATACCCTGCGATCACGTGGTGGGTGGCGACCTGTCGCAGCGCTACTCGCACGTCATCTACAGCGACGACGGCGGGCGAAACTGGCAGTTGGGCGGCAGCGCGGGGCCGGACTGCAACGAATCAACCGTGGTCGAGCTATCCGACGGCACGCTGATGCTGAACATGCGCAGCTACGCGCGCAGGAATCGCAGAGCGGTGTCGCTCAGTCGTGACGGAGGGTTGACGTGGTCCCCGCCCCAGCTCGATGAGGCGCTGGTTGAGCCGGTGTGCCAGGCGAGCCTGATTCGGTTCGGCAAGAAGCGCCCGGCGGTGCTGCTATTCTCAAATCCTGCCGCGACCCAGCGTGTTAACATGACCGTCAAGCTCAGCCAGGACGGGGGCAAGAGCTGGAACGCCTCGCGCACCATACACCCGGGCCCCTCGGCATACTCGAATCTGGTGGAGTTGAAGGGCGACACGGTGGGACTGCTGTACGAGCGTGGCGATAAGGGTCCTTACGAGCGCATTACGTTTGCTCGCTTTACGTTGCGCTGGCTGAAACAACCCTGATCCTCCGTGTTTGTGCGTCTGTTTGAGGAGAGCCTTGATGAAGCAAGAAGCATTGAGCGGAATTCTTCCGGCGGTTATTACTCCTTTTGATCAGGCGGGCGATTTCGCCGTCGGCGCGTTTGAGCGCCTGGTTGTGCGCTTGTATGCGGCGGGAGTGGACGGCCTCTATGTGAACGGGCAGACAGGGGAAGGCTTGTTGCAGTCCGTAGAGCAGCGCAAGCGGGTGGCGGAGGCGGCTGTGCGTCTTACGCCGCCGGGCAAGCAGGTGATCGTTCACGTAGGCGCGCACCGTACGGCGGATGCGGTAGAGTTGGCTCGGCACGCAGCCAAAATCGGCGCCCACGCTGTTTCCAGCCTGCCGCCGCCCGGCCCTTACTCGTTCGCCGAAGTGCGCGCCTACTACGAGGCCGTGGCGGCGGCCTCCGAGTTGCCGGTGCTGGTTTACTACTTCCCCGCCGTCTCGGCCGGCGTGCGCACGCTGGAGGAAATCGAACAACTGCTGGCCATCCCTAAGGTCGTGGGCTTGAAGTTTACCGACTTTGATCTGTACAAAGTTTCCGTGCTGAAAAGGCACGGCTGCCGCACGGTTTTCAACGGCCACGACGAGGTGCTGGCGGCCGGCCTGCTCATGGGCGCCGACGGCGGCATCGGCTCGTTCTACAATCTGATTCCCGAACTGTTCGTGGAAGTCTTCCGGCTGGCGAGGGAGAATCGTTGGGAGGGGGCCCGGCAAGTACAACTGCGCATCAACGAGCTGGTGGAAATCGGGCTGCGGTTCCCGTTGATACCGGCCATCAAGACGATTCTGAGCTGGCAGGGCATTGCCTGCGGAGAGGCGCTTGCTCCCCGGCGGCCGCTGACCGCGGCGGAATCGCAGCGTTTGCGCGACATGCTGCGCCGCTCATCGTTTGAGTTTCTGCTGGCCGGGGCGGCCGGATGAGCCGCGTAACTTACGCGTGGCTGTTGGTCGGCCTGCTGTGGGTAGTCGCCTTCCTGAACTATGTGGACCGGCAGGTCATCTACGCTTTGTTTCCCCTGCTGGAAAAGGATTTCGCTCTGACGGGCACTCAACTGGGGCTGCTGAGCACGGTTTTCTTGTGGATATACGCCCTGGCCAGCCCCTTCGGCGGTTACCTTGCCGACCGCTTCGGGCGTGCGCGTGTTGTGTTGCTGAGCCTGTTGGTGTGGAGCGCGGTTACCTGGGCCACCGGCCACGCACGTGACTACGCCGAACTGGCGGCGGCTCGCGCACTGATGGGCTTGAGCGAAGCATTCTACATTCCGGCGGCCCTGGCCCTGATCGCCGATTACCACAGCGAGCGAACACGCGCTACCGCGACCGGCCTTCACCAGAGCGGTCTGTATACGGGCATCGCGATGGGAGGCCTGGCGGGCGGGTGGTTGGGCGAGCGCTACGGATGGCGTTCGCCGTTCACCATCCTGGGCGCAGTGGGAGTCGTGTATTCGCTGGCATTGGGGCTTTCGCTGCGTGACGCGCCGCGGGGCGGCCCTTCGGCTGCCGCGCTCAAGGCCGCCGGCACGGTGAGGAGACTTTCGGCCTTGCCGGGATTCTGGCGGCTCACAGTGGTCTTCACGGCGGTCGGGCTCGCCAACTGGCTGGTTTATACCTGGCTGCCCCTGTACCTTTACGAGCGCTTCACCATGAGTTTGACGGCGGCAGGCTTCTCGGCGACGTTTTACATTCAGGCCGCCAGCTTTGCCGGGATAATAGCCGGCGGCCTGGCGGCGGACTTCTGGGGAGCGCGGCGATCCAGAGCCAGGGTTTGGGTCCAGGCGGCGGGCTTGTGTGCGGCCGCTCCGTTTCTGTTCATGATGGGCAGCACCGCTTCCCGCGCCATTCTGCTGCCGGCGCTGGTTCTTTTCGGCCTGGGCCGGGGCATATACGACAGCAATGCCATGCCCGTCTTGTGCCAGATCGCACCGGCGCAGTTGCGCTCGACGGGCTACGGCGTCTTCAACCTGTTTTCCTGCGTGGCGGGCGGAGTGGCCGCCGCGCTGGCGGGATATCTCAAATCCCGGCTTGGCTTGGCGGTGGCCTTCCAGGCCGCAGCTCTCGTTCTCATCGCGGCCGCAGGGCTGCTGTTGACCGTGAAACCTGCCGGCAGTTCCGGGGGCGGCCGGGATGGTTGAGCCGGATACGCCCGCCGGGCTCGGCTTTTAGAAGTTGAGCTTCAGGCCCAACTGGAACGAA
>Ga0272448_1000356_pt1 | contig 71069 bp, 75 predicted proteins | sample YNPCB0191_FD_202220 | JGI IMG/M metagenome (GOLD analysis project Ga0272448, IMG submission 202220) | Hot spring sediment microbial communities from Yellowstone National Park, WY, United States - YNP-CB-019-1 | ecosystem: Environmental > Aquatic > Thermal springs > Hot (42-90C) > Sediment...
ATGCACATGCCTGCGGCATGTGATTACGTTATCGGGGGCAGGCGAGGATACGGAGAATTGCTGGCAGGCACCTTTGCACGCGAATGCACATGCCTGTGGCATGTGATTACGTTATCGGGGGCAGGCGAGGATACAGAGAATTGCTGGCAGGCACCTTTGCACGCGAATGCACATGCCTGCGGCATGTGCATAAAAAAGTTTTAAATGAGTTTGAATATCGGGTGGTTGTCGGCCTTGCAGTCGATTCCCAGGGGGCGCATTGCCTCCAGGGTGACGATGTCCATGTAGGCCTGTGCCGTGATCATGGGCTCGACGTTCTCGATGGGTCCGTACATGATGAGGTCCGCACCGAGAGTGCTCGCAACGAGGTTGCACCCGATATCGGGAGCAGACCATGCGGCCTGGACGACACCCTCGATTCCGCCCTGGTAGTGGTGGAGGAGCTGTTTCAGGTAGACATCCTTGCCCTTCAGGGACTCGACGAGCTGGGACGGGTTCTTCTTTGAGCCCTTCCAGCGCTTGAGCCAGGTCCAGGCAACCGTCATGTTGTGGTAGGCACCACCAGTCGGGTACCCGTGGATGGCCTTGCAGGCAAGGATCTCGCGGTAGGCACTCCCGGACCCAAGTCCGAGGGGAGTTGCGGCGGTGTCGAGGATCGGGCGGGTGATACCGCACTCCTCGGCGATCTGGAGCATACCCTTTGCCTGGCCGGCAACCCCACCCTCGACGAGGACTTTTTCCCTCCCAGCAACGGAGGGGTCTGCCGGGTTGAATGCCAGCACGATTGCAGCATCAACGTCGCTGTTCTTGAGGGCCTCGACGTTCTCCGGCAGGATGGACCCGTTGATGGAGTTGTAGATTGCCCGGTGTGCAAGACCAACCTCTGTCACGTACTTGCACGCGTGTGCAAGGCACGAGGGGACAGAGGAGTCCATGAGGAACGCGGTCTTGTTGTCAATGCTGTCGAACCACTGGAAGTAGCTCTCAAAGGCCTGCGGGTACTCGGCAAGGATCTGGATGAAGTGCGGAATACCCACCATGTCGGAGAGTTCCTGGCACCTGTTCCAGAGTGCTTCTGCGGCTGCTTTGTCTATCTTTCCGGTCTTTTCATCAAGCACGATCTCGTGCTTGTTGTAAAAGATTGAACATGCAAGTACGGTCGGGTACTCTCCAGGCTGACCACCAATCTTGGTGCCATTGAAGTCCCAGACTTTCTGTTCTTTCTCAAACCTGAACATCTGAATTCACACCTCCTTCACATCATCATATTCAGCTTCGGGAGCAGGACCAGCAGCATGACGAATACTGTCAGTCCGGCGACCAGTCCATAGAGGATGCCAATATCCCGGCCGATCTTCCTGCCCACGCGCTGGGCAACCTCTGCATCGACAAACTCGATCTTCTTCTCGATCTTGTCAAGCCGTCTCTCAATCTCAAGGAACTGGGGGTTGACGCCTGCAGCGGCAACTTCGACCCCTCCTGCTGCGGCCTCCTTGACCTCGACGACCATGGGGTCGGCAGCGAACGCTCCCGGGTCACGTCCCTTGAGTTCGGCGATCTTGGCCTTGATGGCGCCGATATCCTCGGCCTCCATGATGTTGACCAGTTCGACCTGCTCCTGGAAACGCTTGATGGCGTCCTCCTTGAGGTTCTCGATGAAGGGGATAGCGCCTTCAGCACCGACGACCCTGCCGTCCTTGACACCGTTCTTGTGGAGGGCGGCCATGGTCTGGCCGGCGAGGTGCCCCTTGACCTCGGTTCCACAGAGCAGGAGGAACCGGATGTTGGGGTTGGAGATGATGTTGGCGATGACCTTCTCGAGACCGAGGTTTTCAGTCTTGCAGGACCCGGCAATAGCGGCTCCGCCATCGCAGATGGCTTTCTCATCGAGGTGTGACCCGCAGGTCATGACCGCGACGGGACTTTGGGGGTCCCCGGCGTGGAAGTCTCCCTGGACGATCGGCCACCCGCTTGCTGGTGATTTTTTCTCTGCCATCTCACTCACCTCATACCAATGGCAGGCACCACGATCAGGATCAGTGCGGTCAGCAGTCCCGCGGCAAACCCGATGATACCGGAACCGAGGAGTGCAGAGTCGTACTTATTTGACCGGGCGATCAACTGGGCCTTGTACCGGATATTCTCCATCATGTTCTCGATGGCAACCATCCTGATAGGCCCTGCCATTTTCTGTCCTTCTTCTGCCATTTTTCCTCACCCCATCAGCATGAACCCGAGGACAGCGAACGACACGATGAGACCGATCATGATACCCTCGATCTTACCGGAATAGACACCGGCAGCGAACTTGTCGCGGTACCCGATGTCTGTCACCATCTTCTCGATTACCTTCATCCGTGCGTGAATGAGGGCCAGTTCTCCGGACATCGGCTGGACAACGCCACCGGCCTCTTCTGCACCTCCTGCTGCGGCCTCCTTGACCTCGACGACCATGGGGTCGGCAGCGAACGCTCCCGGGTCACGTCCCTTGAGTTCGGCGATCTTGGCCTTGATGGCGCCGATATCCTCGGCCTCCATGATGTTGACCAGTTCGACCTGCTCCTGGAAACGCTTGATGGCGTCCTCCTTGAGGTTCTCGATGAAGGGGATAGCGCCTTCAGCACCGACGACCCTGCCGTCCTTGACACCGTTCTTGTGGAGGGCGGCCATGGTCTGGCCGGCGAGGTGCCCCTTGACCTCGGTTCCACAGAGCAGGAGGAACCGGATGTTGGGGTTGGAGATGATGTTGGCGATGACCTTCTCGAGACCGAGGTTTTCAGTCTTGCAGGACCCGGCAATAGCGGCTCCGCCATCGCAGATGGCTTTCTCATCGAGGTGTGACCCGCAGGTCATGACCGCGACGGGACTCTGGGGGTCCCCGGCGTGGAAGTCTCCCTGGACGATCGGCCACCCGCTTGCTGGTGATTTTTTCTCTGCCATCTCACTCACCTCATAACAGGTGGAACACGTAGACCCCCGCGATCAGGAGGCCCACTGCCAGTCCATACCAGAAGGCAGTGGCTGCACCCGCCGTGGGCAGGGCATTCTCCCTGTTCGGGAAGGATGCAAGGAAGTTACCCTCACCGGCGAGCATGTTCACCATATCGTCAGCGATCGCTTCGAGGTCGCCGACCTTCTCGATGATGGGTGCAAGCGACTCACCTGCAGTGGTCACCACCCCGATCATCGGGTCGCAGACCAGTCCGTATTCGGGAAGAACCTGGACGTACATGTCAGTGTCCCTCCAGTTCGGGGATTGGCTTTGCATCGAGCCAGGCCGCCGCGTCGCGCTTGGAGAGCTCGATATACTTCGTGTAGGTATAGTACCAGCCGACCAGTGCCACGATCACGGAAACGAGCGCAGCCGAAAAGCTCAGGAACACCATGGACATCACCGCAGCGGTGATCATGGAGAGGAAACCGCACTCCTGGGCCAGGGTGAGCATCCTGTCCTGGGTCCAGTTCGGGCCGAGGCACGCGTTGAACGGGTGCTGGACGGCAATACCGCCGAGCATGAATGCAACCGCGATCAGAGAGCTGCCGATGAAGGATGCCTGGTAACTCGGCAGCGAGAGCCCGAGAATCGTCACGGAGCCTGCCGTCAGCGGGTTGAACTCAAACGACCCCGATATCATGGCTGCAAATCCCATGAGGACGAGTGCCCCGATGATTGCCATCTCGGTCAGAGACTGGATCATGACAGGGATCCTCATGTTCAGCACGTTGTTTGAGAGGAACCCAAGGACAGCACCGATGATCGCGGCAAGGACAACGGCGACGATGGGGGACGCCACGCCGAACTTTGTGGCAAAGAGCATGGCAATGACCCCCGACCCGAACGCCATCATCCCGGCGGACGGGACACCGGTACCGATACCGTAGCTGCACAGGTGCTTGATGGTGTGGCTCCCCCAGGTGATGGCGGCAACAGCTGCAAGTCCACCGAAGAACGAGAAGAGCTGCGTCCCGGTGAGGACATTCGCATAGGTCAGGTAGATGAAGATGACCGACGCGACGAGGCCTGCTGCCATGATGGTGTTGTGGGGAATTCCTCCCTCGACTACTTCAACCTTGACTGTCATTTTCTGCACCTCACATGGCCACGATCAGGATGGCGACCATCCCGCAGAGGGCTGATGCCACCGCGGAGGCGACGAGTGCCCGCGGGAACCGCTTGAACTTCGGGTCGTGGGGCCCCTCGATCGTCCCGGTGATGTTGTACGCCGTGAGAACGGCGTTGACGAGGAACATCCCGACTGCAAAAATCCCTGCAAGGCTGACTGCAATCGGCAGGACCTGTGCGGGGAGTGCTTTCATCATGCCGGGGAGTGCCTCCTTGTAGACATCGAGCAGCATGATGTAGATGAGAGTCCCGCCACCACCGCCAAGGAGCCCGCCGATGACACCGCCAACGTAGGAGACAAACGGCAGGCCGTGCCCTTCCGTCCCCTGCGACTTGTATTCAGTCTGTGTGTCACCGGTAATGGGGTCCTTTGCGACCTTCCCCGAGGCACAGGGGATACCCATGCCGAAGACATAGATGAAGGTCACGAACATGCAGGTGATGGCCATCATCAGGCCGCCACCGACTGCGCCGGTGATGACTGCGACAACGAGGCCCTGTTCAGCGGCCCATGCACCTCCGAAGAGGCCTGCAAGACCCGCACCGGCAGCAAGCATCGCGACACCGGTTGCGATGCCGGGTGCCTGTCCCATTGCGGCAGGCGCTCCGCCGACCGGGACGAAGTGAACCCCGAACGCGATCAGGAGCCCCCCGACGATAACCCCGATGAGGGCATAGAACATCATGCCGGCGCCGACAAGGAAGTAAGTCGCACCGACGATGACGAGCAGGAGGATGATGCCTGCAATTGTCGAGGGAATGTCCATTGCGGCTCCGGCCGCTGGTTTTGCACCAATGGCTGTCATGGTCTCACGATCCCTCCTTTGCAGGTTCACCGTATGGCCCGTAGTTCTTCCGTGCCCAGACCTCGATGTAACGGTCGATCACGGTGAACACCAGGATAATGATGATCCCGACGACTATTGCGCCCCAGCCTGCTCCGATCTTCTCAAAGATGACTGTACGCCAGAGCTCGAGGAACACGATCAGCCCGAAGCAGAGCCCTGAGGCGGGTCCGCCGAGCTTTGCCGAGAACCAGCCGTTGTCAAGCGAGTTCCTCTCGCCTGCTTCCGCATAGCGGACGATGTTCCCGGACGCTGCGATCGGGACGCCAGCCCCGAACTTCTGGGTCTGGTACTGGCGTTCCTTCCCATAGAACGGGTTTCCGGTCGCAGAACCGGCTGCGCCGAGGGCGATACCCCACACGAGCCCGAGCAGGGGCAGTGGGAAGGGGTGGCCGAGTGCGGCGTTGATCAGATGACAGATGGTCACGGTCGTGAATATGGCCACGAACGCGTGGGCCATGGTGACCGTGGTCATCGACTTCAGCACGTCGATGAAGACGGGCTGACCAAACTTCGACAGGCTCGCAATCCTGCCCAGGTACGCGGTTGTCGCGTACACGCCCTGCACGAATACGGCAAGGGCGCTGCCGAGCACGATGGCGAGTATCGGGTTGATCTGCATGGCCATGAATGCCCAGGCAAGACCGGCACCGAGTGCAACCCACAGGCCGTACGCCGGTGGTTCACCGGCGATAGCCTTGTTGAAGATGCGGTGGATATACCCCATCTGCGGAGCCAGCTGGACCTGGGAGTTCGGGTCACCCTGGGACCCGATATCAGATTCAGTGTTCTCCGCTGCACCGGCTACCGTGGCAAGAGCTCCTGCCAATGCAGTTATTCCAATGCCAAACACAATACTTTCCATTTAGCCTCCTCCCTGCGTGCGTAGAAGAGTGCACGAGAGTGTTCAATCAGCATTGCCACTCACATCGAGTACAAACCCTTTGTGGTTCATCTAACAGTCGATGATGGAAGAGTTAAAGGTTTCGAAATATTTGCTTATATACGCGATTAATATGGCGGAATCGACAAAAAAATGGTTTTACAGGGACTTTATGAATTATTATTTTAGTTAAGGAAAATGATTTTGTTTAGTGATTTCCGTCCTGCTGAAATGAGTCTGAATATCTAAAGAGCAGGTCAGTAACGGCCCGGATTTCAGATCCCTGTTTCTTTGACTCCTTCAGGTAGAGGTCAAAGATTTGATCAGTGATGACATGGAGCTGGGGTTTGTACATATCAGCCTCCATCATCAGGTCAAAACAGCGGGTCTCGGCAATGGAGAGACCAAGTGACCGATACTTTCCCTTATCCGGCTGGAAGAGGGGGTTTTCTTCCCTTGGCGTGCGAAGGACCAGGCGGCTCAGCGGAGTGCCCGGGATAGGTTCGGCAATACTGACAAAGACATCATCAAGGCACTGTTCCGCGATAAATTCCCTGCTTGCTGCATAATCCTCCTCTGTCTCGGTAGGGTACCCGACGATGAAACTCCCCGCGACTTTCAGTCCGTGGCTTCTGCAGGCCTCTATAGCAGCCTTGACCTGCGAGAGGGATACCCCCTTTCCCATCTGGGACAGGATCCGGTCACTTCCTGATTCTATCCCAAAAAAGACCCAGCCGATCGTATATTTACGGATAGCCTCAAGGATTTCATCCGATATGCAGTCAACGCGGATATCGGGTGCCGACACATTTGCACTCCCCATGATCCCGGCCATCCCGGAGAGGAGTTCGATGAAGGCATCGGGATTGAGTTTTCCAGCTGTATACCCGAAAAGTGAGCCTGTCCCCCCTGAGATCGAGATACGCCGGACACCTTTCTCCCTGAACGCTTTGACCTCAAGAAGGATGTCCTGTATTTTCCGGGAACGGATCTGGTGCCCGAAAAATCGCGGCACCTGGCAGAAGGTGCATGCACCAAGGCAACCCCTATGGCTTTCGATGTAAACATTCGCCCCCCGGATGTTCTGGGTATCGATGTCGTCCGGGATGAGGGGCAGGGGTCGGTCAAGTGCTGCAGGAAAGTCTGGATGAGTGACACAGAGACCTTTTTCAGTATTGTATGCGATACCGGGGATGTCAGGAGAAACTCCGTTCAATACGAGGGGGACAATGGCATTTTCTCCCTCCCCGACCACCACCGCGTCGATGCCAAGTTCCCCAAGGACCATCTCTGGTGCAGCAGAGACAGGACCCCCTGCATAGCAAAGGCCGCCTCTCTCCCTGTGGTGCTGAATGTATGACCTGATCCGCGGATCCAAGAGGTGCTGCGTAGAATAGAGGGAGAGGAGCAATATTTTTTCCGGGCAGGGTCCGGGAGACTTCACCAGGGTCACCCCTATTCCTGCATCTTTCAGGATCCCCCCGATGAGCATGGCCCCGTAGGTGTAGACCTCGGGGGAGAATATCCGGACCTGCTTTTGCATGATCTTTCCCGTGGTAATTACGTACAGTGAATTTGGCACGAAATGGAGATAAAAGGTGGTGATTTCGATGTGCCGCCAGCACGAATATGACTTTTAGTGGGAAATCTTCACTTCCCGGCTTCTTTGATGCGCCCGTGCCATTCCCCTGCGGAAAATACCAAAAAAAACATGAACGAGAACTTCCCTTGGGAAAATTCACTCGTGATCGCAGGAATGTCCATCGGTGTGATGGCAGCTCGAGACGCCAGGTACTACCCGGCCGGCGATGAAATCCTGGGCCACCCTGTCCACCGGCCCGCTTACCCCAAGGATTACCTGGATGCCGTGCTGCTGGAACAGCTCGACGGCTCTTGGCCCCATCCCGCCCGCGATCACGTGGGTCACCCCGTGGGAAGCCAGGAAAGGCGGCAGGATACCGGGTTGGTGGCCCGGACTCTCCAGTACCTCCCTGTGGAATATGACACCGTTCTCGACTGAATAGAGGGAATAGGTACTGCAATGGCCGAAATGCTCGGAGACTCTCGACCCTTCGCTTGCAATCGCGATCTTCACCGTCTCACCCCTGTTGCACCCAAAGCGGCAGCCAGCGGTGCTGCACCGCAGCGCCCAAACCCAATCCCGTACAGGGCTCCCTTTTTCAGGGGGCCGCGTCCATCAAATCCAGTCATCGTTGTCATCTCCCACGCGAGGAAACACGCGTGTAATAATTACTCATATGAGTATAATAGAGATAAACATGATGAAACGGGCAGGACCGGGGCCAGAACAGGAGTATCTGCACTCTGCCGGGAAATACGGCATATTGGACAATCAATTTGCACGGTAAAAAACTGACAGCCTGAATCGGGAGAAAAAAAGGAAGGGGGTGGTTTCTGACCTTACCGCGCGGGTATGATCAGGGAGCGCTCTCCGGCGGGCATGAACTCGCGGATTGCACCCTTTGCGAACTCGCGCCTGGGCTCTGCAAAGTCGAACTTGAGCGAGGGGTCGGCAAACGTGATCTTGATCAGCGGGTTGAGTGACCAGGCATCGCCACGGCCATAGTGGGCTCCACCGACGATAGCGGCGTACTCTCCCTGGTGACCGACGTTCATCGCGTAGTTCGGGTAGTTGGGCCCGCGGAGCTCTCCGACGGCACCCTCGTCGGGCCGGATGGCGAGCGAGTTTGCCGAACCGCACTGGTCCTGCAGGTCGTAGCCGAAGAACCCGAGACGGGACCAGCCTTCCTTGTGCAGGAGCATGCAGAGGTACCAGCCGTTTAAGCCGGCGTTGGAGTTCCCGGTTGCAATCGAACAGGACAGACCACAGGCGGCGGCGAGCACACCGGCACGCTGGGAACCACCGAAGTGGTCTTCCATGAGGGTCGGGAACTGCTCGTACTGCTCCATGCCATTGAGGGCCACCTCAGTCGTTATGTCGTTGACGACGTCCTGCGTCGGCTTGACCTTGTCCTTCTCGTTGGGGTTCTGCCAGTCGACTTTGTACTTCTGCTTGATGTAGTCCATCCCGTAGTAGGTGTATTCATCAAGGATGTTGTCGGTGTAGGCGGCAGTCGCATACTGCGTGAACCCGACACCGCCGGACATGTAGGAACCGAGCCAGATCTGGTCAAAGAGCATCGTCCCTGCACCCACGACCTCGAGGGAGGCGCGGGCGGGGTCGTGCGGGTACTTCCTGTCTGCCTGGACCATGTCGGCGAAGTGTCCGAACTTGATGCCTCCGGGCTCGTTCGGGCCACGGGCACGGCGGGCGGGCAGGATATCTGCCATCTGGATGACACCGGCGTGCTTTGCGGCGAACGCGAGGTCGGCCACAGCGGCCTCTCCGGCGCACATGCGGTATGCACCGATGAAGGACATGCCAAGCTGCATCGCAGACCAGCGGGAGGTGGTCCCACCATCACAGGTCCTCGAGACGATGGTCGGGATGTGGATGGCCTGCCACATGGACTTGCCGACAGCGGCCTTGAGCTGGGCAGCCTGCTTGGCCGGGAAGAGCTTCTCGACGTTGATCACGAACTGGGGCTCGAGGTCGTCGACCATCTCGTCGTCCCCGGTAAACACCTTGACGTAACAGTCGTCGACGAGGCCGGGGTGGGTCTCGACCATGTGCTCCTGGACCACGGCTGCACCGGGCATCGCGTGGTTGAGCACGTGGAGGTACTCGTTGATGGTCTCGGGGGTCACTTCCTTGCCCAGCCTCTTCTGGAGGGTCTGGTGGGCAAGGTCCATGTTGACGATGATCGTCCTGCGGATGTCGTCCCACATCTGCTGCATTGCAGCATTGTTGACGAAGTGCAGGTCGTCACCCTCGACGAATACGCCGGTCGTGGAGACCTCGTAGGTCATTAACTGGCGCTGCCCGAGGGGGATACCACCGAGGTGGCAGCGGACGGGGTCATACATGGAGATTCCACGGGCCATCTCCATTTTCTTGCCGGACTCCAAGAATTCCCTCTTCCTTGGGGACTGCTTGAGACCCTCGCGGGCGTAGACAACACTCGTTGACTGGGGGTCTTCTTTGAACTTTCCTTTCAGGGCCTTCAGGAAGAGCTTCTGGGTCCTCTCGATTTTTGCTTTTGCCATGTCAATCACTCCTCCGGCATGAAGCCGTACTTTGTCCTCAGGGAGTGGATTCTCTGCACCCACTCGATGTACTCGGCATCGTCACGGAAGGCAATCCCGCCCAGGGAGTGGTAGATCGTGGTGTGTGCCTTGAGCCACTTGTCGTCCATGGGCTTTCCGACCTTGACCTCCTTGTCCAGGGGCTCACCGATCTGGTTCTTGACGTACTTGACCATGTTGCCTTTCTTGTCAAGGACGCACCTCTGGAGCATGTCGAACATCATCCCGTCCTCGGCGAGGCGGAGGGAGTGTCCGTGCACGGTCGCACCGCGGATACCGGTGCGGGCCGGGTCGAAGAGTTCCGTGCTGACGAGTTCCTTTGCGTATTTTTCAAGGTCCCGCTCGCGGCACTCGACGATCTGGCGACCGGAGAGTGTGCCCGGGTCGACACCGCGGTAGCGGTAGGACTCAAGGTAGCTCCTCAGGTAGGGCTGTGCGGGGGCGAAGAACATCGAGTCAGTGAACTGGATGTAGCGGACGCGGTCCCCGTGTTTGGCACCGTCTGTCGGGGCTACAAGCTTTCTGACGGGGCAGTCAGGCTCCTGCTGCTCGGAAAGGGGCGGGTGGGCGGTCGGGTATGCTGCGCCGGGTGCCCTGTGCCCCATAAGCAGCACGATGTCTTCATCCGAGATGTCCCGGACCTTCTCCAGTTTGTGGCTGGGGTCCATGTACTTGCGCCTGTTCTCGGCGACGACCGTGGATCCCGGTCCATACTGTGGTTTGTATGCCATTTTTTTATCACTCCTAGTTTTTGATCAACCTCAATACTGCGTGAATGACTTCTGCCATCTTCTCCCGGGTCGGTGTCTGGCCACGGGTCACCCCGCTCACGATTGCCATCACGGTCCCCTTCGTCTTCACCTTGTCAGGGGGTGGCATCACGAGGGCGGTTTTGACGCCTTCCTTTGCGAAGTCCTCGAAGTCAACCGGAGCCTGGGACACGACGACCGCCCTTACGTCACAGGCCGCGAGGATGAAGCGGACCTTGTGGACCACGTGGGAACGGACGTTTCCATGGTGGAGGATGGCGACGCGGTGTCTCTCTATCTGGCTGACTTCCTTCTCGGTCAGGCCGAAGTACGCCCCAAGGACTGCACCGCCGATATTTGCCGCATCGGGTGGCACGCCTGAACCGGCGTTCAGGACAAGCGTGCTGATGCTGTACTCGACACCCTGCTGTCGGAGTGCAGAGGTGATATCGCACACGGGTTTTGTCACGTGGCGCCTCCCGGGGGACATCCCCACCACGATGACATCGGGGTAACGGCACTCGGAGATCGTGCCTCTCTGGGCGATCCCGCCACCTTTTCCCATACCCATGGCCTCCCTGCAGTCCACGACCTGGGTGACGCGTCCCATCGGCATGTTACTTGTTTCCCTGGAGGATGACAAGCCCGGACTTCCCCGGTTCTGTCAGCCCGACGATAGTCTTGTCGGCATCAGGCCCGTACTTGGCGTAGTCAACGAGTGACGGCTCGGTCTTCATGAACCTCCCCTCCTGGAGATACCACGAGAACTTGGTGATACCCTTCTCGCAGGCCTCCCGGATGGCAGGGATAAAGTCCCTGTTCTCGAGTTCGAGCACGATGTTCCCGACATGCACTTCCAGTTGCACGTCCTGGCCGGCAATTTTTATCTTCCTGCGCATTTCCGTGGGATTGGGCAGGCCTTTTGCCGGGCCATAGGGGACGGTGGCCGGGAGGCGGGGGCCATTCAGGATGACCCTCCGGACCCCCCCGGTGGCAATGATCAGGTTCATCACGCGCTCGACTGTCTCGGGGTTCATTAAGCGTTCCGACACGACCCTGACCTGAGGATATATGGCGTCTGTCATTCTTGCACGAGGACGTTACACTGCCTTTGCAACGGTCTGCAGTGGCTTCTTGAACTCATCCAGCTGCCCGAATGTGTCCTGGTAGACCTTCGAGGTCTGCTCGGGGCCAAACATCTGGGTTCCGGCATCAAGCGCACAGGCAACGCACACGCACGGGATACCGACTCCCGCTGCGTGCCTCGTCACGACGTGGTTGCCGTTGAACACACCGGGGCCTCCACCACCGTAGATCGAGTGGCTGAAGAAGGAGAACCCGACGGCAACCCCCATGACACGGCCGTAGTCACAGCCTGGGAGGCCGGTCTCGTGCTCGATGAGGTCATTGAAGTACAGCAGCGTGGAAGATACCGCCTGGGCGAACCGTCCGGCACCACAGTTGACCATCGTGGCTGCCATGGTACCTGCAGCGGTATAGGCGTTCCAGAGCATGGGGTCCTTTGTCTCGTAGAAGACGTACCCGCTCTTGCCCTTCTTTCCTGCCTTAATGACCTTGTCCTCGATGGCCCTCTCGACGGTACTCTGGACGACAGTACCAATCGTCCCTGTCTTGCCGTTTGCCTTGACGAGGTCGTAGACCATATTGTTAGCGTTGAGGCCCTGGTATGCATAGAGCAGGAGCTGGGCACGCTCGAACGGCCCGATTGCCATTCCCATCTCGAACTCGCCTGCCTGCTCGAAGGTGGCAGAGAGTGCAGCGGTCTGCATGGCATTCCGGTGTGTCATCATGGCCACGTGGTTGGCCGGGATGTTCCGGAGTGCGTATCCAAGACCCTCGTTGTTCTGGGGGATGGAGAGAACGGACACGATATTGCCGCCCTGCATATCCATCGTCTGCGGGTAGGCACCCCATACAGCGGTCTTGACGTAGGGAGCATCGAACATGCCGATCTTGTATTGCTGGATGATAGCGTAAGTCGTGGCCGCTGCAACTGCCGTTGATGCAGCGTCATACGTTGCCGCTGCGTTCAGGCGTGCGCTCGGGACCTCGACGAGGAGCATCTTGCCGCCGCCGACCTTCGTGATCTTGGTGTCGTCTCCCTTTGAAACGGCTACCATCTCCTTGATCTTGTCAGAAATGGCATCGACGTCCTTGAGGAGGTCAACCTTGAGGGACCTGCCCAGGATCTGGTTGTTCTTTCCGGCCATTGCCCCGGTCTTGATTGCGTTGTCAATACCGGCAACGTTGACGGCTACTGTCCTCTTTGTGAGGTCGATAACCTTCAGGATACCTGAATTTGTCAGGGGGCTTATCTTATCGAGTGCAACGCCACTCTTCAGGAGTTTTCCCTGGTCATCATACAGGTCCAAGGTGTCTTTGTATTTCGCCATAGTCTATCCTCATTAGTTACTGGTTTTAGTGTCGCGGTACGATACAGTTACTGAACGATGGCTTTCGCTATAATGAACACTGATGGTCAATGTCGGTCACTACTGCACGTCCCCTCACGGGACAATCTACTATATTGACTGTCTCCATAAAAGGTTTCTGTTTTGATTCTGGAAATTATTAATATAAAAGTAATTGGATAATAGCCTATTTTTTGGGAAAAGTTCAAATATTACACGGTTTTTCGCTTTTCCTTTTAAAGGTATTAATAAAAACAGCTATAAAAATATTACTTAAGTGATAAGAGAATTAATAAAAGTATGAAAACTATGTGCGCTCGCGGTGAAAAAAAGTTAGATCTTGAGGTATAACTTACCGTACACGATTTGGCCCTTTCTCTTGGGGTGCCTCTCGCCGGTGTCACCGTAGTAGAGGGCAAACTTTGACCTCTCCCCGTCGACCTCGACCTCCTCGTCCTGGACGTACTTGAAGCCCGGCATCATGACGTCGATGGTTCCGTAGACGAAGATCTCGCCCCCGACCATCTGGCCTCCCACCTTGCTCGGGGCATTGCCCTTGATGACTATCCTGCCACCTTCCATGTGGGTGCCCACGTGCACGTCGGTATTCCCGTGGACGATGATTGTCCCGCCGTTCATGAAATACCCGATATCGCTCCCGGCACTTCCCTTGACGCGGATGAGGCCGCCCTGCATGCCCCGCCAGTCACCGCGGTACGCGGCACCCAGGTAATCCCCGGCATTCCCATCGATGAGGAACTCGCCGCCCTTCATGCCGATGCCGGCAAATGAATCGACGTTGCCCTTGACGACGAGTTTCCCGCCCTGCATCCAGGCCCCGGTGTACATGTCCGGGCTCTGCTCGACGAGCACCTCGCCGGCGGACATCTTCATGCCGATGTACTTGACACGGCTGACGTCACCCTTGACGATGATCCGGGTGTCCGCCGCAGTGGCTCCTCCCTCCCCTGCGATCTCGAAATACTTGCCCAGGGTCGTCTGTTCACGTCCCTCGTAGGCATGCAGTGCCGCGATCTCGGAGGCCTTCTTCCCGGCAAACTTGTCCGGGGAGACGTTGTCAGCCTCGAGGTAGAGTTTGGGCTGGTTCTTCATTGTGATTGTTACAGTCTCCATCCATCCACCTCAGTGCGTTGCATCGACCTCGATCACGTGGGGGTTCGGGACAAAGTGCGAGGAGACATCGTAGTTTGCCTGCGTCACGCTGTAGTATTTCAGGAACTTGTCCCTGATGTCCCGCATGACCTGCGGGTTCTCGTTGACTTTCGCCTTGACCCAGAGCGTCCTCTTGTTCCCATTGCTCACGATCTCGCCATTTATGACGACCGGGACACCGGTCTTCATGACGTAGGCAGCAGCCGAGAAGGCCTTCTCGATGTCTTCCGGCTTGTGCGGTTTCTCCGGGTTGAAGTCATAGACGACGATGTCGGCATCCATGCCGGGTGCAAGCCCGCCGTACTGGTGGGAGAGGCCGAGTGCCTTTGCCGGGCCGGCACGGGTCATCTGGGCGATATCGTAGAGGGAAAGCTCGCGGTCGATCCCTGCGATGTGCGTGGCCTCGACCATCTTCGCACCGTGCTTGAAGGACTCGATCTGCTTCTTGCGTGCCTCGGCACTCATGAGCCACTTGATGATGCGTGGGTACCGGGTGAACGGCCCTGCGTTCGGGTGGTCTGTCGTGATGAAGCAGCGCATGGGGTCCTTTGCCATGAGTGCAAGCTCGAGCCCGATCGCCCACTGGATCTCGCAGACCTTGATGTCCGGGCTGTAGATATAGGGCACGATTCCTGCCGCTGTCTCGAGTTCCACGTCGACGTTTGCCCACTTGAGGTGGTTCAACTCGGTCAGGTGGTGCTCAAACGGCCCGTCGGCAGTCATCGTCGTGGTCTCGTCGAGCGTCACGCAGCCGGTGTCAATGGTGATGTTCTTCTGCTTGTTGACGTAGTCCATCACCTCCTTTGACTTGGACTCGAAGTTCGCCCAGCTGTCCCCTCCGTAGGAATGGAACTGGAGGTGCGTGGAGTGCAGGACCTGTTCACGCCCGAACTTGTTCTTTGCCCGGAACCCCTCGGCAAGTTTCAGGGTATCGAGGGTCACCGTGTAATTACCAGGGTTCCCGAGGCTGTTCTGGTGGATGTGCACCGAGTGCGGCAGCCCCAGGGTCTCGTTTGCCTCGATCAGGCCTGTCACGATCTCCCGCGGGGTGATGTCAAAGTACGGGACGGGGTCATCGATGGTGAGGCAGTTGAGGCCCCAGCCCCAGGCTTCCGTCCCGCCGGGATTCACGACCTTCACGGCGTATCCCTTCGAGGCCTCGAGGAGCCAGGAGATATAGGCGCAGGTATTCTCGATCTCCCTGTTCTTCAGGTACTCGAGGACAAACCAGTTGTTCCCGAAGACCGGGTATGCCCCCTCGTCGATGATGGGGGTGTCCTTGATCTCCTCGTGGACGTGCCGTGCGTAGAGGGGGGGCATTGCGGCTTCCATTGCCGTCGTGTACCCCATCCGGGCATACTCGTACCCCGTCTTGAAAGTGGTCGGGATCGAGAATCCTCCGGCCATGCGGCTGCTGGCACTCTTGGGCTTATAGGTGAAGAGCTTGTCCTCCGGCCGGTAGTTCCTGCCCTCGTTGACCTTCGGGCCGGCGATGTGGGCATGGATCTCGACTGCCCCGGCCATCACGGTCTTGCCACTGGCATCAACTGTCTTTGCTTTGGAGGAGACTTCCGTTGACTTGACGATTTTACCATCTTTGACCGCGATATCAGCCTTGTCCCCCTTGATCCCCTGGGTGGGGTCAAAGACAAAGCCGTTCCTGATGATGTACTCTGTCATCTACTTCCCTCCCATCAGCTGGTCGAGGCGGGCATTTACGCGGGTGAGGAACTCCACATCGGTGAGGACTCCCTCGGGCGGGTCAACGACCTTCCGGGCCTCTATCGGGACGTTGTCCATGCGATAGCAGTTGCCACCGACCTCGACACCCACGAATGCGACCGGGACATGGAGCTTCGAGATCTCTGATGTCGGTGTAATATGGGGGTCAACGCAGACCGAAGGCAGTTGTGCAATCTTCCTGACAGAACTGATCGGGAAGTGGGCTCCCGGGTCGCTCCCAAGGACAAAGACGGCATCGACCTCGCCCCTGCGGAGCAGGTCATTGGAGCTCGTCTCTCCCGGGTTGTACCGGGCGAACCCGCGGGACAGGTCGACGGAGAACGGGTACCCGAACTGCCATCCAAGGACCTGGCCCGACCCTGTGACGTTGTAGTGGCCCCGCATTGCCATAATGCTGAACTTCGTGAACTCGTTGAGGTCCTTTGTGAGCATGATGGCGTTGTCAATGTTGTGGTTCTTGGAGAGCGACTGGGTAACTCCCATGCCGAAGAAGATGATCCCAAAGCGCCCGCTCTTCATCACCTCGGCGCCCTCGATGATCTTCTCCCGCGGGATGCCGGCAACAGTCTCGGGGAGCGGTTCGTTCCGGAGGGCTACGCGGAATGCGGAGAGGAGCTCGAAGTCACGGCCCTGCTCGATTTGGTAGTGGTAATCCGCAAGTTTTGCGGTATCGGTCACCCTCGGGTCAACAACGATGACCTTCCGGTTCATGTGGCCCTTGTTGGTGAAGAACCCGCGGGGGAACACGGAGTAACGGGACTGGTGCCGGGGGTGGGCATGGCAGGGGTTGCAGCCCCAGAAGATGATCCGGTCCGCCCTGTTCTTGATCTCGCCGAGTGTGCAGCTCGGGATACCGACGTCCTGGACCGCGATCAGGGTCGTCCCATGGCAGACCGTGGCAGTATTGTCGACGATGGCCCCGACCTTCTCGGCGATCTCGTGCCCGACGCTCTGGGCCTCGCAGCTTGTAGAGCTCCAGCCGTACATCAGGGGCTTTTTTGCATTGTACAGCATCCGGGCAGTGTATTCCACGGCCTCGTCGTACGAGACCTCCTTGTAACTGCCGTCAGGCTGCTGCATCCGGGGCCTCTTGATCCTATCGGGGGCCTGGGCATGCATGAACTTCTCGGCCCCGATGGCACAGGCGTTGTAGATATCTTCTATCTTCTTTCCATCATCTGAGACAATAACCTCGAGGTCATCGCACAGGGTTCCGCAGAACGGACAGATAACGTCAGTCACAGACTTGGACATCAGGCTTCACCCCTGCATTTTTTCTGGACGAGCTGGACGGAACTGAGGACAGGCTCGTTCATTGCAGGTTCTACTTCGATCGGGACGCCCTTAAAAGTAGGCATCCCGGTAGAGTAGGTCCTGGGGTTGACGACCGAGTTCGCCCAGGGGCCCATGGGGATGTAGGCGAGGCCCGGGTGGGGACCCTGGGTGGCCTCCACGGCCTTGACAACAACGCTGCCCCACTCGCTCGTGACCCGGACGTTCGTCCCTTTCCAGATGCCCAGTTTTTTCAGGTCCGATGGATCCATCTCGATGATCCCGCAGGCTTTGGTGTAGGCGTCTTTCTCCTTGCCGCCTTCCATGGCCACACCCTGCTGGATGGTGCGGCCCGAAATCAGGTTCAGTTTCAGTTTGGCCAAGGTAGATCCCCCGGGAATCAGCGCCCGATCTCTTTCAGCGGGCTGGGGCCAAGGCTCGTGACGGTATCGACAACGTCCTTTACCACCACGGCCCACTTGGCACCCTCGGATGCGGAGACAAATGTCATGCGCAGCCGCTTGTCCTCGAGCCCGATGTTCCTGAGCAGGCTCTTGAGTATGAACATCCTCTTTGCCGCCTTGTAGTTCCCTTCAAGGTAGTGGCAGTCACCAAAGTGGCAGCCGGAGACAAGGACACCGTCGGCCCCGTCCACGAAAGCCTTCAGGATGAAGAGGGGGTCGATCCTGCCGGTACACATCACCCGGATGATGCGGATGTCGGGAGGGTACTGGGTGCGGGCACTGCCCGCAAGGTCCGCTCCCGCGTATGAACACCAGTTGCAGATGATGCCGAGGATCTTCGGTTTCCACTCCTGGTCGGCCATTACTGTTCACCTCCGAGGAGGAACGCATCTATCTGGGCGACGATCTGCGGTGTGGCAAAATGCTGCATCCAGATGGCGCCGCCAGGACAGAACCCTCCGCAGGTCCCACACCCCTTGCACTTGGCCTCAGTGACCTGCATGACCTTCCTGCCCTCCTTCTCGACGAGGGAGAGTGCCTGGTAGGGGCAGAGGTTCACGCACATCCCGCAGCCGGCGCACTTCTCCTCGATGCACTGGGCAAAGTAGGGCTCGAGCTCGACCTCACCCATGTGGATCGGGATACTTGCCGCGGACGCCGCACCTTCGGCAGAGGCGACGGTGTCTGGGATGTCCTTTGGCCCCTGGCACACGCCGGCGAGGAAGACCCCGGCTGTCGTCGTGCCGCAGGGGTTCAGCTTCGGATGGGCCTCGAGCAGCCAGCCGTCGAGCGAGCACGAGACACCGAAGAGCTTGCGGGTCCTGTCAGTATCCGCAGAGGGCTGCACTGCAGCCGCAAGCACGACCATATCGACCTCGAGCTTCATGGGGCGGTCGAGCAGGGTGTCGTCAGCCATGACGTACAGGTTCTTTGTTTCAGGGTCCTCGAGGATATTGGAAACCCTGCCACGGATGAACTTGGCCCCCTCGTCCTGGATGCGGTAGTAGAACTCCTCGTACATCTTCCCGAAGGACCGGATGTCCATGTAGAAGATGTAGGGCTGGCAGCCGGGGATCTTCTCTATGATCTGGTGGGCATGCTTAAGGGAGTACATGCAGCAGAACCGCGAGCAGTAGGGCTTGCCCACTCCCGTGTTGTCACGGGACCCCGCACAGAGCAGGAATGCGACCTTCTTTGGGGTCTTTCCGTCGCTGGGGCGGACTAGGTGCCCTCCGGTGGGACCTGACGCACAGATGAGCCTTTCGAACTCAAGGCTCGTGACAACGTTCTCGAACTTCTGGTACCCCCACTCGTCCTTCTTCTCGATGGGGAAGATATCGTACCCGAGTGCAAGGATTGCTGTCCCGACCTTGACCTTGACGAACTCGTCCTTCATCTCGAGGTCGATTGCCTTCTTCTCACCGCATGCCTCGACGCAAAGGCCGCATTTCACGCAGCTGTCAAAGTCCACGGTGTAGATGAGGGGCACGACCTGGGGGTGGTAGATGTAGATTGCCTTGCGGGGCTTCATCCCCATCTCGAAGGGGTTTGGCTTTATGACGGGGCAGACCGTGTCACAGTCACCGCACCCGTTGCAGCCACCGCCCACGATCCCCCGTGCCTCGGCCTCTGCCGGTGTCAGGACACCGCGGGCCTTCTTCCGGATGGTCACGTCAAAGTTCCCGATGTACCCCTCGACCTCCTCGATCTCGGAATATGTCATCAGCTCGATGTTCGGGTTCCTCCCGACGTCCACCATCTTGGGCGTGAGAATGCACTGGGAACAGTCGAGTGTCGGGAATGTCTTGTCCAGCTGCGACATGCGGCCGCCGATTGTCGGCGACTTCTCGACAAGGTAGGTCTTGATGCCGGCATTGGCAAGGTCAAGCGCTGCCTGCATCCCGGCAACACCTGCACCGACGACGAGGGCAGCCTTCGTCACGGGCACGCTCTTTGGGACAAGGTCCTGGAGGAGTGCAGCCTTGGCGACAGCGATCCGGATGGCATCCTTTGCCTTTGCGGTTGCACCCTCGCGGTCATGCATGTGCACCCAGGAGCCCTGTTCGCGGATATTAGCCATCTCGAAGCGGAAGGGGTTGAGGCCACCCGTCTTCGTGGCAGTCCTGAAAGTGGGCTCGTGGAGACGCGGGGAGCACGCGGCGACAACGATACCGGTGAGTTTGTGCTCCTTGATGCCTTCCTCGATCTTCTTCTGTCCCGGCGTGGAACACATGTACTGGTAATTGTCGACGTGTGCCACGTTCGGGAGAGTCTTTGCATATTCCTGGACGGCAAGGATGTCCACGGACCCGGCAATGTTTGTCCCGCAGTGACAGATGTAGACACCTATCCGTGCCCCTTTTCCGAGTTCCTTGTCAGGGGATGTGGCAGCGGGTGCGGGTGTGGCCTTTGATACAGGCTTCTTGGTGTCCTTCTTTGCAGCAGGCTCTTTCCTGGTTTTCTTTTCAGCCATTTTCCACCTCCCTTCAGAGCACCTTCTTCAAGAACGGCTCGCAGCTGATTGCATGCAGGTCGAGGGCAAGTTCCTGGGGTGTCATTCCCTGGGCGAGGCCCAGCAGTTCGCAGTAGTGGAGCACGGGCAGGTCGTACCGAACGCCGAATTTCTCCTCTATCTCGATCTGTCCGCGGTCAAACTGGAGCTGGCAGAACGGGCAGACCTCGGTGAGGGCATCGACCCCTGCCTCCTTCAGGTTGATCATCTTCTCGTTTGTGATGTCCAGGGAGTGCACGAGATCGTACCCGCGGACACCGCCACCGGCACCGCAGCAGAGCATCTTGTTCCTGTATTCAACAGGCTCAGCGCCGAGGGCCGCGACCATCTCCTCTATCCAGGTCGGGTGCTCGGTCGTCCCAAAGTGCCTCTCTTTCTTGGGTTTCATCAGGTGGCAGCCATAATGGACGGCAATGCGCGTCCCTGCCAGGGGGACCTTCACGCTGTCGCGGATCTTGTCAACGCCCACGATCTCGGGGTCATAGAAGAGCTCGGCGAGGTGCCAGACGTCGATAGTCCCCTTGAACTCCATGTCGATGCCCTTGAGGACCTCGTTGACTCCCTCGCGGAGTTCCTTGTGTTTCTTGAGTTTGTGGTTGACCTCCCAGATGGACTTGTAGCACCCGTTGCAGATCAGGGCGATATCCTTCTTCATCTGCTCGGCGAGCACGAGGTTCCGGGCTGCCATGGCATACCAGATATTGAGATCAATTGACCCAAATGCGCCGGGAGCCGGGCAGCAGCTTGCCCCTTCAAGGTCAAGGAGCTTGATGCCCAGTTTTTCTGCCGTTTTGTAGGATGCAGCCTCTGCACCGGGGTACCGGTTGGGAGCAATGCAGCCGAGGAAAAATGCATATTCACGCATGGCTCCTCACCCCTCCCTCTCCTTGATAATTTTGTCTGCTCTTTGCTTGAGCCCAAAATAATCAAGAATGTACTGGATTCCCTTCACGTATTTCGGAAAACCATGTGTGGTCGGTGGTTCGGGGTTGAGCCCCAGTTTCTTCCGGGCTGCCCGGTTCACGTCGTTATTGGGGACACCGTGACCTGTCGTATAAATGGCCTGCACGGTCTTGAGGAAGTTGACAGGAACGATATCCCGTTTTGCCGCAAGGTTCCTCATGGCCATGATGACGTCTGTCGGGGCGATGTCCCGCGGGCAGCGGTCGGTGCAGCTGTAGCAGGTCGTGCAGAGCCAGAGGTCCGGGTCGGTGAGAGCCTCTTCCTCCAGCCCGAGGAGCGCACGGCGGACGAACTTCCGGATGCGGTAGGAGCTGCGGGGTGCAGAGGGGCAGGACGCGGTGCATGTCCCGCACTGGTAGCACATGTGCGGGATGGTCATTGAGATCTTCTCGACGGTCTTCGTGAACTGGGGATTCGTATCCTCCTCGTAGAGGCGGGTATCCCTCAGTTTCTTCTCGAGTGGTTCGGGGTATCCTTTTGTTCTGGCCATGTATGGTACCTCACGCCTTCTCCATCATCTTGAGCTGGACACTCCCGGGAGTCTCTTCTTTTACTTTCGACGTCCGCGGAGTGCAAAGCTTATCCTTGATCTTCTTGAAGAGGTCCGTCTCCTTGCCCTTTATCCTGATGCCAGTCCGGTGCAGCCTGATGATGTCCTCGCCGGGACAGGCGTTCACGCAGGCGCCGCACAGGATGCAGTAGTCCTTGTTCACGGCAATGGTTGGCTCGACCTTGCCCTTCATCTCGCTGGCCTTGACAGGAGTGGGCAGGTAAATGGCATTTGCCGGGCAGACCTCAACGCACGTCGAACAGCCGCCAGGGCACTTCTCGGGGAAGAACTCGATCTCACCCTCGAAGAGTTTCTCAACGGTGATGGCCTCGGTCGGGCAGTTCCGCGAACACCAGGTGCATGTGCAGCACATCTTCTGGTCGATGTCCACCTGGCCGGGGAGCTTCTTGCCCTCGATGACTTCCCGCTCGACGGTGATGCATTCCTCCGGGCAGAGCTCGACGCACACTTTGCAGGCATCGCAGCGGCTCTCGTCCCAGACGACTTCACCCTCGACCTTCCCTGTCTCTGGCGTGAACGGCTTGTGTTTCACCGTGATTGCCGGGCAGACTGCCCCGCATATCCCGCAGAGGGTGCACTTTTCGTCGTCCACCTTGAAGGTCGTCTTGCTCTTGAGGGCTTCCTGGCGTTCCTTTCCGCCTTCCCCGGCCCCCTCGTATACCGGGACGTCACGGACGATAGCATCGCGGGGACAGACTTCGTCGCAGATCGTGCAGCGGACGCACTTTTCGTCGTCGATATCTGCGACCATGTCGTACTGGGGGAATCCTTCCTTCTCCACGATGGGGAGGCGCTCTTCGCCATCGATCTTGAGGGTCAGCGCGTTGAACGGGCACATGACAACGCAGACGCCACAGTACGAGCACTTGACTTCGTCGATATCGACTGGGGCGGCATAGCCGACTGCCCCCCTCCGGGTTGCGCCGACGAGCCCGATTGCAATGGCCTCTTCAGGGCAGGCCTCGACGCAGATCCCGCACCCGGTGCAGACCTCGGAATTGAGTACGAGGTTGTTGACCTGCTGGAGGAGCCTCTGCTCGCAGATGACGTTGACGCCATCCCGGGTCTTCTTGAATTTTGGAAACAGTGTCATTGGGTATCCTCACGATTCTCCTGTAGTCACACGTTCATACCTTGGCCTCACGGGGCACTGCTCCACGGCCTGCCAGCCGTATCACATCGTGCGGGCAGGCTTCAACGCACACGCCACAGCCGGCACACAGTTCCTGCTTGAAATCAAGAACCATTGCCTTGCCATGCTTCACCTTGTAGATCTTTTCATTGGTCACTGGGTCTACGGTGAATAACTCGAGTGCATCAACAGGGCATGCCACCACACAGTTGTTACAGCCGGTACACCGGTCCATGTTCACGTGCAATGCAAATGCCATTCTTTTTCACGCACCAGCTTTCAATCGATTGAAAAATCGACTAAAAAAACAATGGTAAACGTATATAGATAAACCTGTCTGATTTTTCCGAAAGGACGAACCCCCGCCGCGCATTTAACGTTAAATAAAAATTTTTAACATTTTATCGTGTTAATTAAAAATTGAAAAAATAGCCCGTATTTTGCAGCGTTTTCACGGAGGGGATTCGGTAAAAAAGTCAAATAAAAACGTTTATCTTCCTCATTACGAATGGTGAAGAAACTTTTATCCACCCCCTGCAGGGTCTTCCTTCTCCCGCACCTTTCGTGGTTTCCCGGGGTCCTTCGGGAGAGCTCTTGAGGACACGTATTTCGAAAATTTCTTCTTCCATCATCTTTGTACACCTTGTCCATACGGAGAATTCTGTCATGCAACTGAACGGAGTGACCATTGACAACACGTACGCGGAAGCATTTCCGACCTGGATCGCCCGCGTCATCATAACTGCAGTGACTCTTGAATGGGCAAAGAAGGCTGCGACCGAAGCCACGGGATTCGCAACCTCTGCGATCGGCTGTCCCTGCGAGGCGGGAATCGAGTGCGAGCTCTCACCGGATGAGACGCCGGACGGAAGACCGGGTGTGTCTATTCTCATCTGTGCGGCAAAGAAGAAAATAAAGGAGCAGTTGATCGAGCGGATTGGTGAATGCGTCATTACCTCTGCCACCACCGCGGTCTTCGACGGGCTCCCCCAGGCTGCGGAGAAGGTCCCGGTCAAGCTCCATTTCTTTGGCGACGGGTACGAGTACAAAAAAGAGGTGGGAGGAAGGCAGGTATGGGCAATCCCCATCATGTCAGGTGAATATATCGGCGAAGAGGAGTTTGGGATCGTCAAGGGAGTTGCCGGGGGCAACTTCTTCGTGATGGGCGAGAACCAGATGGCAGCCCTCATGGGTGCCCAGGCGGCATCGGACGCGATTGCCGGCGTGAAAGGAGTAATCACGAGTTTCCCGGGTGGCATCGTAGCCAGTGGCTCGAAGGTAGGATCGAACAAGTACAAGTTCATCCCTGCAAGCACGAACGAGAAGTATTGCCCCACTCTGAAAGATAAAGTCCCGGACAGCAAGATCCCTCCAGGGGTCAACGCGGCATTCGAGATTGTGATCGATGGCCTCGATGAGAAGGTGGTCGCAGAAGCCATGGCGAAAGGTATCAGGGCAGCAGTCACGGTTCCCGGCGTGAAATTTATCAGCGCGGGGAACTTTGGCGGAAACCTTGGCCCCTACAAGATTGAACTCCATAAAATCCTTTGATCTTTTTTCTATACGCAAATCGCGTATGCAGGCCCGGCGGCCAATCCCTAACGCAGGAATTATTTTTCCCTGGTTAACCCCGATCTCCATTCCAGCCCCAACACTGCAGGCATATCTGGAGATACCGGCAAGCCCCCCCGAGTTCCGGGGAAAGGATCGAACCATATAAATACATAACTGCCGGATATCTTGTTCACGAAATTTTCGGTGACAAAATGACGAAAGCTCTCTCTCTCTCCGGGCCGGCGGGGATGGCGGAGTAATGGGACGAGACGATTCCCCCCTCAAAGACCCCTACGTCATCCGTTATCCCGAGATCGTGGTAGTGACCGATACCAAAGGGCAGCGCGTTGAACTCGTGGAGTTCTTCGAGTGCACGGGAGGTGCCATGTGGGTGCAGGTGCACTATGCAAAGAGCCCGCTGGTCCGCTCCGTCCGGACAGTCGGGTCAAGTACCCGGTACATGCTCTCGCCGGGGAAGGTCGACCTTGAGCTCGAGGGATCACGGTTCCCCGCCGGCATTGCGGGTGTCGAGGTCGGGAAGGACGAGGTCGCCATCTCCTATATCGGCCTTGGCGGGGGGGGTGTCGGCGCATCCGGCTGCCGTTCCCTCGCGGGGGGTGTTCTCCGGTCGCGGTGTGACCCCTCGGGAGGGGGGAAGAAGGCGGGGGCGACGATATGGCTTCCCCGGCGGGAACGAGTCCTCATCGGTGTTGACGATACCGATACGCCGGAGGAGGGAGCCACGTGGACACTCTGCCACAACATTGCCCGGGCTGTCCAGGACGAGGACTCCCGCTACCTCTCGCATACCATCGTCCAGCTCTTTCCTGTGCCGTACCGGACAAAGAACTGCGTGGCCGTTGTCTGCGAGTTTGCATCACGGGACCCGGACAGGCTCGTCTCGACATTCGCACACCACCTCTCTCGCCACACCCTTTCCCCTGAAACAGGTATGGCAGTCTTCCGGGGCTTTGACCCCGCCACCCTGCTCGGGGAGTTTGCGTGGGCGGTCAAGAGGGGCGAGGTGAGCCGTGAGAGACTCGATGCCCTCAAGAAAGGAGGCCTTGACTGCATCATGGAGGGAAGGGGGATCATCGGTGCTGCGGCTGCCATCCCCTTCTACACCCGTTACCAGGAGGCGCTGTCCCTGTGCGATGGATGGAGCTGAAAGCTGATCTCCTCTCCATCGGGACAGCAAGTCTCGGGGGAGAACCTGCCGGAGACTACGTCGCCCTTTCAACGGCCGGCCCGGGTGCAGGAGGCCCGGGCTCTGTCTTTTTCGCCGAGGGGGGGAAGAGGGTCCGGCTCACCCTTGACAGCGCGAGCCCTGTGCGTATCATCCATCGGGGAGGGGGAGATGCCGTGCTCGAGTATGGTGGTCACCACGTTGAAGGGAAGATTGAGCCTGTCGCCCTCCACTGCCCCCGCCAGGCCTACCTGACGGTGAGCAGCGGGTGCATGTTCTCGTGCCGGTATTGCAGGGTCCCGGCCGAGCCCCAGCGGCGGAAGACCATCAGAGAGATAGTGGAGATGGTCGGGAGGGTAGCAGACCGCGTCGATGCCATCTCCCTGACGAGCGGCGTGATGGGGTCCGTGGAGGAAGAGGAACGTTACGTCCTTGAAGTGGTCCGCAGTCTCCGGCAGTTCTCCCTCCCCATCGGGGTCTCCATATACCCAACGCCAGGGACGCCGGAACGGCTCTTCTCCCTCGGGGTTGCAGAGGTCAAGTTCAACGTCGAGACGGCAACCGACCGGCTCTTTGCCCGGATGTGTCCCGGGCTCTCGCGGGACGCCATCTGGGACGCTCTCTCCCGGTCCGTGCCCCTGTTCGGGAAGAACCACGTCTTTTCGAACCTCATCATCGGGCTGGGAGAGACCGACGGGGAGGTCGCGGCGTGCATCAGGGAGCTGACCGGGAGGGGTGTCATCCCCATCATCCGTCCCCTCACGCCGGCAGCAGGGTGCAGCAACCTCTCCCGGCCCCCGCGGGAACGACTCCTCGCGATCTACCGTGTCCATGCAGATGCCCTCCGGGACGCGGGCCTCGATCCCCGGAATGCGATCTCCATGTGTGCTGCCTGCACGGGCTGCGACCTCGTCCCCGGGAGGGATGATACGTGAAAGGAGAAGAAGCCCTTGCGGAAGCGATCCGGACCGCGACCGATCGGCAGTACTCGGTCCCGGGTTACCCCATCATAAGGCTTTCTGCGTTGTGCGGGGGAGAGATGGTCGTCAACGAGAAGACAGGCCTAGAGTACGCCCTCGGGGACTCCCTCGCGGGCAGGCGTGCCGCGCTGGTCGTGAAGAACGTCGGGGTGAACGCCTGCGTCGATCCCCTCGTCCAGGCCACGGCCCAGGGGCTCATCGGCGGCGTCCTCCTCGTTGCCGGGGACGACCCGGCAGCAGTCGGGTCCCAGACATCCCAGGACTCGCGCATCATCGGGGAACTGGCCGAGATACCCGTGCTCGAACCTGGCCCCCCGGACTGTTTCCTGGCAGTAGAGGCGGCGCTCCAGGCATCCGAGGAGTTCTCGCGGGTCGCCATGCTGCGCGTGACCCCGGCTCTCCTCGAGGCAGAAGTCACCGGCAGCCCCGCCCGCCGTTCAGAAAAGAGGGGTCGGCTCACGGACAGGAGCTACACCATGCACGGGAGGGTGACGGCATCCCGGATGGTGTTTAGGAAGATGCAGGAGTGGTCGGACCGCTCGTCCCTCAATACGTGGAAAGGCCGGTCCGCAGGGATAGGACCGGTCCCCGGTGAATCGAGGGTCGTGACTGTCTTTCCACCCCCTGCCCGCCTGGCCGAGTGTTTTCCGGTGGGAGAGGTGGGGTTGCCGTTTTCCGCTGATCACTGCCGGCACCGGTTCCTTCCCCCAACAGGGGAAGAAGAACCCGAGACCCTCGAGAAGAGGGGGTATTACCGGACGTTCTGCCGCGACTGTCCGTATAAGCCGGTCATCGCCCTGATGAAGGACGAGGGCATGAAACCGGTATGCGATGCCGGCTGCGTCGTCATGGCAATGAATCCGCCGTACCGCATCGGCGTTGCAAGTTACGGGATGGGATCCTCCATCGCGGTAGCAGCACGGAGCACGGGGGTTGCACTGACAGGTGACTACGCCCTCCTCCACAGCGGGCTCAACGCCCTCATCGACGTGTATGAAAAGGGTCTCCCCCTGCTCTGCGTTGTCCTGGACAACCGCTGTGCAGCAATGACGGGGAAACAGCCCTCGATCCCGGTCGAGCGGTATATCGGGTGGGCACGGCCGCACTTTGTTGGTGCATCAGAAATCCCACGGATCCGGGACCTCTTTCGCACGGCGGACCGGCCCGGTGTCATCGTGATCAGGGGAGAATGCCCGGAGGGACAGGACCATGAAATCGTGGCATATCGAGATATGTGATGTTACCCTCCGCGACGGTGAGCAGACCCCGGGGGTCTCGTTCACCTGCGAGGAGAAAGTCAGGATCGCTGAAGTCCTCGACCAGATAGGAGTAGAGGTCATCGAGGCCGGTTTCCCGGCGACCTCGAGCTATGAAAAACGGTGCGTAAGCAGTGTGTCAGCTCTGGGACTCAACGCACGGATCTGCTGCCTGGCAAGGGCCAGGAAGCCCGACGTGGACGCAGCAATTGACGCAGGGGTTGACATGGTGAGCATCTTTATTCCCACGTCAGAACTCCACGTCCGCCACAAGTTCCATGCCCCGCGGGAGAAGGTCCTTGCCGATGCCCTCGAGATGGTGGACTACACCCACGACCACGGCCTCCAGGTCCGGTTTGCCGCAGAGGACGCCTCGCGGACTGATCTCCCCTTCCTGCTCGAAGTCTACAGGCAGGGCGAGGAGCATGGCGCCGACCTCCTCTCGTTTGCTGACACGGTCGGAGCCCTCACCCCCCTCGAGATGTACAGGACGATGAGGAAGATCGTGAGGGCGATTAAAAAGCCCCTGTGCGCCCACTGCCACAACGACATGGGAATGGCCACGGCAAACACCATTGCAGCCGCCCAGGCAGGTGCTTTCCAGCTCCATACGACAGTCAACGGCATCGGTGAACGGGCAGGGAACGCAGCCCTCGAGGAGGTCCTTGTCGCCCTTTACATGAAGGGAAATGTCAGGCACTACGACCTCTCGCACCTTGTCACGCTCTCCGGCATGGTCGCCCAGTATTCCGGCATTCCCATCGACAAGCTCAAGCCGGTGGTCGGTGACCATGCCTTCCGGCACGAGAGCGGGATCCACATCGCGGCGATCCTCGAGGACCCGGAGACCTACGAGTACTTCCCGCCCACCCTCGTGGGCGCGACCCGGAAGTTCACGCTCGGGAAGCATACCGGGAAGAAGGCGCTCGAGCACGAGGTCGCACGCCTCGGGTACTCTTTACCGGAAAAAGACCTCTGCCGCGTCCTTGAACTTGTCAAGGACAGGGGCGAGAAAAAGGTCGAGCTCACGGATGAGACCCTGATCGACCTGATCAAGATGGTCATGGGGGGGCCGCCGCTGTGAGCACGCTCTCCGAGCGGATCCTTGGTGCCGAGGCCGGGAGTTACGTGGACTGTCCGGTGGACCGGGCGTATGTCCATGACGGGACGGGGGTCCTCACGCTCGAGGCCTACAGGGCCATGCAGGCCGAAAAGATAGCCAAGAGGGAAAGAACCTACGTTCTCTTTGACCACATCGTACCTGCAAACAACTCGGTGACAGCCGGCCTCCAGCGTGACCTGCGTGCATTCGCCCGCGAGAAAGGGCTCACCTTCACGGATGTGGGGGAGGGTATCTGCCACCAGGTTATGGCCGAGGGCATCGCACTCCCCGGTGAGATTGTGGTTGGTGCCGACTCGCACACGTGCACCCTCGGGGCGTTCGGGGTCTTTGCCACCGGGGTGGGGGCAACCGACATGGCTGCAATCTGGGCGGACGGCGGGACGTGGTTCCGCGTGCCCGAGACCATTGCCATCTCCCTCTCCGGCTCGCTCAGGGAGCCTGCAGAGGCAAAGGACCTTGCCCTCACCTACGTGGGCAGGCTCTCGATGGACGGGGCAACGTACAGGGCCATCGAGTTCGTGGGGGAGGGCGTCAAGTCCCTCTCCATGGACTCACGCATGACCGTTTCGAACCTTGCCGTTGAGACCGGTGCCAAGGCGGGTCTCTTCTACGCCGACAGGACCACGTGCACCTACCTCCGCGAATTCGGACACCGTGTGGAACCCCAGGTCCCCGAAGAGTGCCAGTACGAGCAGACCCTCCATCTCGATCTCGGGGAGATAGTCCCTGTCGTTGCCGTGCCACCGCGGGTGGACACGGTCAGACCCGTCGAGGAGCTTGCCGGGCTCTCCATTGACCAGGTATTCGTCGGCACGTGCACGAACGGGAGGTACGAAGACCTGGAGAGGTTCGCCCGGCTGGTCCTGGGCCGGAAAGTTGCCGTCCGTACCCTCGTGGCACCGGCGTCACGGAGCGTTCTTGCCAGGGCGGCGAAGACCGGTATCCTGTCATGGCTGCTCGAGGCCGGGTGCACCATCCTTCCGCCCGGGTGCGGACCGTGCCTCGGTGCCCACCTGGGGGTCCTCGGGGAAGGGGAAGTCTGCCTCTCGACGGCAAACAGGAACTTCAAGAACAGGATGGGTGTTGGCGGGGAGATTTACCTGGGATCTCCGGCAACAGCCGCCGCGAGTGCCCTTGCAGGGTGCCTGACGGTGCCGGGGGAGGGACGATGAAAGTCGAGGGACCTGCCCTCTGCCTGGGTCCGGACATCGACACCGATGTGATCATCGCCGGGCGGTACCTGCGCACGAAAGACCGGTCGGTATGGGCAGCCCACGTCTTCGAGGACCTTGATCCGTCCCTTGCCATGCGCCTCCCGGGTACAATCATCATCGCGGGTAAGAACTTCGGGTGCGGGTCATCACGGGAGCAGGCGGCAATAGCGCTCAAGGAGGCCGGAGTCCGCTGCATCATTGCCCCCTCATTTGCCCGGATATTTTTCCGCAACGCTGTCAACATCGGGCTGCCCGTCCTCGAATGCAGCTGCCCGTGCAGGGACGGTGAGCATGTCGCTGTCGACCTGGGAGGAGGAACGGTCCTCGTCGGTGGACGGGTATTCCCGACCCGCCCCCTCTCACCCCGGATGCAGGAGATCCTCTCGGCCGGGGGGCTTGTGGAGTACTGGAGGAAGAGACGGTGATCTTCCCCCGCGAGTGCAAGGTAATCGGGCGGGCCGGGGGTCGTCCCTGCGGCGACAGGGTCTACTTCCTCTCGCGTTACATCCTCCGGGACACGGGAGAAGGCATGGAACTCCTTGAGGTGACCCCGGACCCGGCAGCCCAGGGAATGATGCGACCCGTGAAGGAAGCCCGGGTCCTTGCGCACGCCGGGGAGGTGAGCATGTACCCAAAAAAGGTCCAGATCCACAACAGGGCCCTCCTCGTGCAGCTGGCATCCGAGAGCGGGAAAAGGTGTTGCGTCTTCTTCGGGCACGATGAACACGTGACCTTCGTCCTAGACCCGGACCCCGGGGCATTCACCAGAATCCATGTCTATGATGTCGTCCCCCCCCGCCCGTCCCTCTCCTCAACGATCCGTGACCTCGAGGAGGCCGGGATGTTCGGTCACCTCGATATCAGGTTTGTCCACTCCCTCCAGGACATCTCAGAGGTCGAGGCAGACGTCTACCCCTGCCGGGCGGCAGGGTTTGGAAGGACCCTTGACAGTGACCCCCTCACAGGGGGGGAGAGGATCGCGGGGTGCCTGACGGGCTCGCAGCTTGCCCGCGAGTGTTACGGGCAGGACTTTTCACTCATTGATATCTGCCCCCTGCAGAGGGTAAAGGACGAGCCGTTCATCACGCGGTGCTGCAGGAAGGAGCGGGAGGGCCTGCGGACGGTCAACGGGAAGAGGGGGGTCGTCGTCCACTGGGGGGCAGGACCGGGAGAGATCTACAGGGCTGTCCTCCGGCTCGTTGAGAACGGGGGCGTGCCATGAAGATAGCGGTTGTCGAGGGCGACGGGATAGGGCACGAGGTGATTCCGGTTGCACGGAGGGCGCTCGAGGTTCTCCGACCGGATTTTGAGTTCTTCCCCGTCGAAGTCGGGTACGGGAAATGGCAGCGTTGCGGCCAGGCCATGACAGAAGAGGACATGGAGGCCCTCAAGTCGGCGGATGCAATCCTGTTTGGGGCAATTACCACTCCCCCCGATCCCGACTACCGGAGCGTCATCGTGCAGATACGAAAAACCCTTGACCTCTACGCCAACATCCGGCCCGTCTCTGGCAAGGGTTTTGATATCATCATCGTCCGGGAGAACACGGAAGGCCTCTACTCAGGCATGGAAAAGATAGAGAAAGACTCTGCCTGCACGGTCCGCTGCATCACGCGAAAGGGGAGCGAGCGGATTGCCCGCTGCGCGTGCCGCCTTGTTAAGTCCCGCCGCGAGCTCACCATCGGGCACAAGGCCAACGTCCTCAAGTCCGACGTCTTCTTCCGCGATATCTGCATCGCCGAGGCCCAACGTGCAAACGTCCCCTTCCGCGAGTGCTACATCGACGCCCTGTGCCTGGATATCCTCCAGCACCCTGAGAAGTACGACGTCATCCTAACCGAGAATATGTTCGGGGACATCGTCTCTGACGTGGCCGCGTTCCTGGTCGGCGGGCTCGGGATGCTGCCGAGCGGAAACCTCGGTGACCGGTACGCCCTCTTTGAACCCGTGCACGGCAGTGCACCGGACATCGCCGGGAGAAATATCGCCAATCCGGTCGCTGCCCTGCGGAGTGCCGCCATGCTCCTCTCTTACAGGGCAAACGACAGGACAGGTGCTGCCGCGATAGAGGAGGCCATCCAGCAGGTCCTGGCACGAGGGATACGCACGAAGGACCTTGGCGGAAGTGCAACGACGACAGAGTTCGGGGACCAGGTCATCCGGGAACTCGCACGCCGGTCCCGCACTTAGGAGACGACGGGGCCCGCTTCAGGGCAACGGCCACGGGAACGAGAGGGCAGAACCTTTTTCACGAGATATGCCATGGCCGCCGTGCGTCCGAGTATATAATTAAAAATCACGATGGGGTTTCCGCTTTAAAAAAAGTCCCTGGGGAAGAACGTGATGACAGGGATGGCAAGGCCATACGGGCAATTTATATATATTCCCTTTCATAGTTGCAGGTATAGGTATGGGCAGGATACTCCTCGTTGACGATTCCGGCATGACCCGGTTCCTGCTTGCCCGTTTTCTCACCGCGGGGGGTCACGAGATCGTGGGCGAGGCAGAGGATGGAAGGGAGGCAATCGCCAAGGTCAGGGAACTGGACCCTGACCTCGTCATACTCGATCTCATCATGCCCCACATGAAGGGACTCGAGGTGCTGGAAGAGATAAAAAAGACCAGCCCCCGCACCCGCATCGTAATGTGCACAGGAGACCACCAGGAGTATACCATCAGGGAAGCCGTCAGGAAAGGTGCATCAGGGTTTATTATCAAGCCATTCAACAGGGATGTGCTCATCGAGGAGGTCAATAACATCCTTGCCGGAACCCCCTCCTGAAGGGACCAGGACTGACATGGTCGTCTGGGATGGAATTTCCCGTTGCCTGCGGAATGCAGCTTTTCTGGTCCTTGCCGTCATGCGGTCAGGGGGGATTGGCACATTTGGTACGCCTTGCAAGCGGTCCCGCACCTGGAAATGGTCGAAGGCATCGGGAGACAGGGTCACAGTCGTTGGGGAAAACCCGCAGATGCGGTGTCTGTTCAATGGGTGAAGGGAAATGGTAAAAGTCGGGGTGCACGTCTCCATCGCGGGATCACTTGTGAATGCCGTTACGCGGGCCCGCGAACTTTCCTGCGATACTTTCCAGATCTTTTCGCGGAACCCGCGGGGGTGGGGGTTTAAGGATCTCCTCCCCACCGAGGCAGAAAATTTCCGGAAAGTTCTTGCAGCGTCGGGCATCGGACCTGTGTTTGACCACATGCCCTACCTCCCCAACCTGGCGACCCCCCGCGGGGATATGTACGAGAAGTCGTGCGCTGCCCTTTCAGCCGAACTGATGAGGTGCGGGCAGCTTTCCATCCCGTACCTGGTGACGCACCTCGGCCACCACCTCGGCGATGGTATCGAGCGGGGGCGGGATAGGGTCATAAATGCCGTCAACCAGGCCCTGGCCAGCGCCCCCCGGGGGGTCATGCTCCTCCTGGAGAACACGGCCGGAGAAAAAAATGGTGTCGGAAGTACTTTTGAGGACATCAGGGCAGTCATCGACCGGGTAGAGTACCCCTCGCAGGTCGGGGTTTGCTTTGACACCTGCCATGCTTTCAGTGCCGGGTATGAACTCCGTACCCCGGAGGGGATCGCCGAGACACTGGGCAGACTGGACGAGGTCATCGGACTTTCTCTCGTCCGCCTCATCCACCTGAACGATTCCCGGGGTGACCGGGGGTCAGGCCTCGACAGGCACGAGCACATAGGCCTTGGGGCGATCGGCGAGCAGGGTTTTTCCCTCCTGCTCCACGAAGATTTTTTCCGGCAAAGACCGCTCATCTGCGAGACCCCGGTCGACAGCAGGCGGGACGACCGCGGGAACATCGCGAAGGTCCGGGAACTGGCGGCATGAGCCGGGAGGTGGCGGGGACTGACACTGCCACCAGGGGGAAGAGGAGAGCCTTCCTGCCGCATGCTATTATGAATCTTTCCGCCCCATGAGTACATCGGTGTTAGCCAGTTTCGATGGGACCTGGGTCCGTCTCGGCCCGGAGGGAAAGGCCCTCTATGACCAGAGCGGGTATGGGCGCCCGGAAAGGGAAGGCCTCCGGCTCGCCCCCGAAGAGGCCCTCTACCTCGTGCACCGGGGCCGTATCGAGGTACCCGGGTATCCCTTTGACCGGCTCCTTGCGACCCTTGCCGGGACATCCCACGGCATGCGGTCATTTTTGGTATACCGCGACATCAGGGAACGGGGGTACGTGGTCCAGACCGGTCCCCACGACTTCCGCGTCTTCCGGCGGGGCGAAAAGCCGGGAAAAGGTCCGTCGCAGTACAGCGTCTCTGTCATCTCGGAGCGGGACCTGGTCACGTTCGACACGGTGATAGCCGAGGTAACGACCTCCCGCAATATCAGGAAGCAGCACGTCCTCGCCGTGGTCGACGACGAGAACGAACTGACCTACTACGAGGTCAAACTCCAACCCCTCGGAGGGGGGGCAGGAGATATCCCCCTGCCGCAGATGCAGGCCCAGCTGGCCGGCAGGTATGCCATCGTCCATACGGGAGGTGTCGCCATGAGCGGTGGCTGGGGCATGCAGCTGGACCCGGACCGCCTGGTCCTCTCACCCCTCGAGATCCTCTGCCTGATGCGGTCAGGGCACCTCGTCCTCTCCCGGGACGGGTCTCCCGTCGGGGCAGAGACGTTCTATGACCTTGCCCGCGAGTCTGACCTCGAGTTCCCTGAGAAGCTGGCAGTCTACGAGGACTTAAGGAAGAAGGGGTATATCCCCCGGACAGGCTACAAGTTCGGGCACCATTTCAGGGTCTACACGGGGCAGAAAGTCCATTCCGAGATGCTGGTCCAGGCTCTCCCGGAAGGTGCGGCCCTCCCCATGAGCAGCATATCCCGGTCGGTCCGGCTCGCACACAGTGTCAAAAAGAAGATGTTATTTGCATGCGAACATAACGGGGGAATCCGCTACGTGGAATTTGCCCGTATCAAGCTCTAGGGCAGGAAGAGAATGGATACACCGATAAACCCCTGGTCCAGCCAGCAGACCGAAGACATCGAGAAACTCTTCTCCCTCTTTGGGATAGAACACATCAGCACTGTTGCAGGCATCCTCCCGCGTGTCCCGTCTTTTATTGCAAGGGGCGTGGTCGTGGGGCACCGCGATTACGGGCAGATAGCCGAGGCCATCAGGGATGGCCGTCCGTTCCACGTCCTGACGGGGTTCATGCCCTCAGGCCACCCCCACCTCGGGCACCTCATGGTCATGAAGGAAGTGGTATGGCACGTCGAGCAGGGTGGCTCGGGATACATCACCATCGCGGACAGGGAGGCCCACGCGGTCAGGGAGATCCCGTGGCAGCGGTGCGAGGAGTTCGGCAGGGAGTACCTCCAGTGCCTCTATGCCCTGGGATACCGGGGCCGCACGTATTTCCAGAGCCGGAACAATGTCTTGAAAGATCTCGCCTTTGAGGCAGCGACAAAGGTCAATTTTTCAGAACTCCGCGCTATTTACGGTTTTTCTGATGAGACGGACCTTGCGCATGCAGAGAGCGTGATCACACAGGTCGCGGACATCCTCTATCCCCAGGTCGAGAGCTCTCCGGCACCGACCATTGTCCCGGTTGGGATCGACCAGGACCCCCACATCCGGTTGACCCGGGGAATTGCCCACAAGCTCCGGATGTTCACCGTCGAGGAGAGGGACGGGTACATCAGCGTCCGGTCGAAGAATGCACCGGCGGAGGCTTTGGCTGAAGTGCACCGCATGTTCCCGGGTTCAAGGAAATACGAGGGACACGTGGACATCCCCCGGGCCGGGTGCCGCGAGGTGAGCACACTGGTCCGCAAGGTCGAGATCGCCCATGGAGGTTATGGCTTTTACACCCCTTCGGCAACATACCACCGGTTCATGCCCGGCCTCCAGGGTGGCAAGATGTCAAGCAGCATCCCCGAGAGTATCATTACCTTCTTTGAGCCTGATGACGTCGTTCGGAAGAAGGTGATGGGGGCTTTTACCGGGGGACGGGCGACCCTTGCCGAGCAGAAAGAGCTGGGAGGACAACCTGACAGGTGCCCCCTGTTCCTCCTCAACCTCTTCCACATGGTGGAGGACGACGCCGAACTCGCCGAGATACACCGGCGCTGCCGGGAAGGGGAGATGATGTGCGGGCAGTGCAAGAAAGAGACTGCAGAACGTGTACTTGCCTTCATCCGTGATTTCAGGGAGAAGATGGAGGCTGCAGCACACCTCGTGAAGGTTGAATGAGATGGACCTATCACCCAATGAAAAAAGGCTCCTGATTGTCCTGGAGAGAGTAAAATCGGCAGACCCTGCAACCCTGGCAGCAGAGATGGGTGTGACGCAGGAGGCAGTGATCCAGTATGCGCACCTGCTTGCGGACAGGGGACTCTGCACGGTCGACAGAGAGGTAACGACGACATATACCCTCACGGAAGAGGGGAAGCAGTATGCAAGGGACGGGCTCCCAGAGCGGCAGCTCCTCGGGAGCTTTGGGGAAAAAATACCTGTCCAGGACCTCACCCGTCACCCCCTCGCCCGGATCGGGATAGGCCAGATGAAGAGGAAAGGCTGGGTCGTCGTCCGCGGGGGAATCGTGGAAAAGACGGGGAACGATGCGCCGGGAGAGGACGAACTGGCCCTCCGGGACCTCTCCCGCGGCGGCCCGGGTCTCACCGAGCTGCGGAGGAGAAACCTTGTTGTCGAGGGCCAGGAGACGCGTTACAGGATAGCAATCACGCCCGAGGGCCTCGAGTGTGCCCGCCGGGGCCTCGACATGTCCGAGGAGGTCGGCTCACTGACGCGGGACCAGATCATCTCCGGCTCGTGGAAGGAGGTGAAGTTACGAAAGTACAGCCTGAAAGCACCCCCCCGCAAGGTCTACCCCGGGAAGATCCACCCGTACCAGCGCGTGATTGGGGAGATGCGGGAGATCCTCCTCTGCATGGGCTTTACCGAGATCTACGGGGGCATCGTCCAGAGCGCCTTCTGGAACTTCGATGCCCTCTTCCAGCCCCAGGACCATCCTGCACGCGAGATGCAGGACACGTTCTACCTGAGAGAGACAATGCCCCTTCCGGAATGCTATGGCCGCGTCAGGGACATGCACCTCCATGGTGGAGACACGTCCTCGACGGGGTGGGGAGGCCGGTGGTCACGGGAGAAGGCCGAGCAGTGCGTGCTGCGCACCCACACGACGAGCCTCTCCATCCAGCACCTCGCGGCACACCCAAAACCGCCTGTCAAGGCATTCTGCATCAACCGGGTGTACCGGCGCGAGGCCATCGACCCGACCCACCTGCCAGAGTTCGAGCAGCTCGAGGGCATCGTGATGGACAAGGGTGTCACGTTCCGCCACCTCCTCGGGTTTCTGAAGGAATTCTACCACAGGATGGGATTCCCGGGGGTCCGGTTCCGACCCGGGTACTTCCCGTACACGGAACCGAGCGTTGAACCGGAGGTTTACGTCCCGTCCCTCGGGTGGGTCGAGATGGGAGGTGCGGGGATCTTCCGCCAGGAGGTAACGGCACCGTTCGGCATTACCCACCCCGTGCTCGCGTGGGGGCTTGGAGTGAGCCGCATTGCGATGCTCCGGCTGGGACTCTCTGACCTCCGGCTCCTCTACAAGAGCGATATCGGGTGGGTGCGGGAGACACCTTCCTGGCTTGTCGGGTTGGACACCCGGAGGGGGGGAGAGTAATGCCGGTCATCAGGCTTTCCTACCGGTACCTGGAGAAGATGGTCGGTGCCGACAGGGAGACGATCCTCGCCCACCTGCCCATGATTGGCTCTGACATAGAGCGCATCGAGGAGGACCACGTGGACGTCGAGTTCTTCCCGTGCCGCCCCGACCTCTTCTCCGTCGAGGGCGTCGCACGCGCCATGAGGGGTTTTCTCGGCAGGGAGACAGGTCTCCCCCGGTACAGCGTCATGCCGTCGGGGATACGGTTCTCTGTTGACCCTGGCCTTGCGACGATCCGCCCATTCCTTGGTTCTGCCGTCATCCGGAACGTGAGCCTCGACGAGGAGTCCATCCTCTCCCTCATGGGACTCCAGGAGGCACTCCACTGGGCAGTCGGCAGGGGGAGGAGCAAGGTTGCCATCGGGATCCACGACCTGGACGCTGTCATCCCGCCGTTCCACTACATCGCCGCAGAGAAGTCGCGGGCATTCGTTCCCCTGGACTTTGACAGGGAGATGACACTCGACGAGATCCTGGATGAGCACCCGAAGGGAAGGACCTATGCCCATATCGTCAGGGACTTCCCCCGCTACCCCCTGATTGTCGATGCCAGGGACAGGGTACTATCCTTTCCCCCCATCATCAACGGGGAACTCACCCGGGTCACGGAGGGGACGAAAAACATCCTGCTCGACACCACGGGTACAGATGAGCGGGCTGTCGCAACGGCGGTCGATATCATTTGCACGGCTTTTGCCGATACGGGGGCCGCCGTCCAGAGCGTCACCATCGGGGAACGGGAGTGTCCCTCCCTTGCACCTTCCGAGAGGATCGTGAGTTCCGATGACGCGTCGGCCCTGCTCGGCGTGTCGCTTGACCCAAAAGATCTCTCTCTCCTCCTCGAGAGGATGCGGTACGGGGCAGAACCCGCGGGGCCAAGCGAGGTCCGGGTCTTGGTCCCCTGTTACAGGGCAGATATCATGCATGACTGGGATATCTTCGAGGACGCGGCCATTGCCTACGGATACGGGAACTTCGATGCCGAGATGCCACAGACGTATACCACGGGGGCACCCCACCCCGTGATGGCGATTTATGCCATTGCGCGGGAGATCTTCACAGGCCTTGGGTTCCAGGAGGTCCTCCCGTTTACCCTCACCAACGAACGGGTACTTGCTGCAAAGATGCAGAGACCCCTGAAAGACTCTGTCCTCCGGGTGATGCACCCCATCTCCGAGGAGCAGACCGTTGTCCGGACCGATCTCCTCCCGCTCCTCCTCGAGATGTGCCAGCTGAACAGGCACCGCGAACTCCCCCAGCGCCTCTTTGCGGTCGGTGACGTGGTCGAGGGGATACAAACCCTCCCCCGGGCCGCCTGCGTCAGCATCCATGCAACTGCGGATTTCTCGGAGGCTTATGCCGTTGCAGATGCGCTGGCGAGGGAACTTGCGGTCGCGGTATCAGTGGAGGAATCCAAAGACCCCGCGTTCATCCCGGGCCGCAGGGGGACCCTTGTCTGCGCGGGACGGGAGGTGGGAGTCTTCGGCGAGGTCCACCCCGCGGTCCTGAACGCCTGGGAGCTGGAGCACCCTGTTGCCGCCGTCGAGGTAGACCTCACAGCCGTACCGGGATACCCCGGGCAGCCAGGTACTCCTTGACCTGCCGGACCGTCATCTCCCCGTAGTGGAAGACGCTGGCGGCAAGGCAGGCATCGGCCTTGCCGCTGACAAAACCCTCGTAGAAGTGTTCCAGTGTCCCGACGCCGCCGCTGGCGATGACAGGGATCCCCACCGACCCGGATATCGCTGCGGTGATCGGGATATCAAACCCGTTTTTCGTGCCGTCTGTCTCCATGCTCGTCAGGAGGATCTCCCCCGCCCCCCTCTCCTCGGCTTCCAGGGCCCACGTGACGGCGTCGATTCCCGTCGGCCGGCTCCCCCCGTACGTGACGACCTCGTACCAGCATTCCCGGCCGTCAGGCAGTGAGATGACAGTTGCATCCGGGTTCTTTGAATAATTCCGGCGGACATCTTCGGCGAGAACGATGCACTGGGTCCCGAATTTCTCCGCCCCCCGGTTGATGAGCGAGGGGTTGTTGACAGCACTCGTATTGATGCTCACTTTATCTGCCCCTGCACGCAGGATCTGCTGCATATCGTCAACGGACCGTATCCCGCCTCCCACCGTGAGCGGGAGGAAGAGCTGGTCAGCCGCACGCGTGATCACCTCGAGGATAGTCCCCCGGGCCTCTATCGATGCGGTGATGTCGAGGAAGACCACTTCATCCGCACCCTGCTCATTGTACCGCTGTGCCAGCTCAACCGGATCCCCGGCGTCCCGGAGACCGATGAAATGCGTCCCCTTGACCACCCTCCCATCCTTTAAGTCGAGGCAGGGGATGATCCGTCGGGTGAGTGTCATGGGGAAGAGATGGACCCGGCCAGGATATCAGGGTTATGGCACCCCTATCGCGGGGTTTTATGTGGGTTGCCCGCGGAATCCATAAGAGAATTCCCGGGACCGCCTCGGTATTCCCGGCAGAGTTGGTGTATCCATGGAGACCGGAGAGAAGAAGATTGCGTGGGCGAGGCAGTTCATGCCGGTGCTCTCCTCCATTGCAGAAGAATTCCGTCAGGAAAAGCCTTTTTTGGGGATAAGGATCGGGATGGCCCTCCACGTCGAGGCCAAGACGGCCTGCCTGGTCGAGACGCTTGCCGCGGGGGGAGCAGAAGTGCACATCACGGGGTGCAACCCCCTGAGCACCCAGGACGACGTGGCACAAAGCCTGGGACGGTTCCCTGGGGTCTCGTGTTACGCACGCCGGGGAGTCTCGTCTGCGGAGTACTATGCCGCCATCGACAGGGTGCTCGACTCGCGGCCCCACGTGACGATTGATGACGGAATGGACCTGATCCACCGGCTCCATACGAGGCGGACAGAACTTCTCCCGGACGTGATAGGGGGCTGTGAGGAGACGACGACAGGGGTCTTGCGGCTGCGTGCAATGGCACGGGAAAAGAAACTGGCATTTCCCGTCGTCGCGGTCAATGACACGCCCATGAAGCGGTACTTCGACAACGTCCATGGTACAGGGGAGAGTGCCCTTGCAGGCATCATGCTGACCACAAATGTCCTTATTGCCGGGAAAGCCGTTGTCGTGGCTGGATACGGGTTCTGTGGCCGTGGGCTGGCACGGAAACTCCACGGGCTCGGCGCGAGCGTCATCGTGACCGAGGTCGACCCGCGGAGAGCCCTGGAAGCCTACATGGACGGCTTCTCTGTCATGACCATGGAGGAAGCCGCCGGGCGGGGAGAGGTCTTCATCACCACAACGGGCAATACCTCCGTCATTACGGCCGACCACTTCGCGAAGATGAAGGATGGCGCCATACTGGCAAATGCAGGGCATTTCAACGTTGAAATTGACATCACGTGGCTTGAAGAGAATGCCGATGCCGTGATGAGGCGGGAAGGGATCGATTCCTACAGGCTTGGGAACAGGGAGATCCACGTCCTCGCTGAGGGCCGCCTCGTCAACCTTGCCACGCCCAAGGGGATGGGCCATCCCATCGAAGTCATGGACTTGAGCTTCGCCCTCCAGGCCCTCTGCACCCGCTATATCGTAAAAACCGGCCGGTCACTGCCACCCGGGGTGCACGAAGTCCCGGCCGAGATCGACGAGACCGTCGCCAGGAAGAAGCTGGCCTCCCTTGGATTGCGCATCGATGAACTGACCCCAGCCCAGCGTGAGTACCTCTCGGGGTGGGAGACAGGAACGTAACAAATCAAGGGGCGGTCATCAGACCAGGGCCTGGCAAGAGGGATATGGAAGGGCCATTTTCAACGGCAGGCCGCGGTGTTCATTCCAACGACGGATACCGGAGGAAAATCAGTGAATACCCTTCCGGAATTTTTTTCAGGGGGAAAGGTCCCCGCATGGACGTGCAAGCGTCGTCCGGTGGCAGTAAAGGTATTCCTGTGCATAACCTGCCCAGGGACCGAAGTGGGACCGGCAAAAGGCACTGATCTGGTCATAGGTCTTCAACGGCCCCGCGTCCGGGTAGCAGGTCGTGATAATCCTCTGGATCCAGGTGTCAACAGGAAAAGCCTCCCATTTGCCGAATGCGAACAGGAGGACGCAATCTGCAACCTTTTTTCCCACTCCGCTGAAGCGGAGGAGTTCCTTTTGGGCCTCCCGGTAGGGGAGACGATGCACCCTCTCTTCCCAGGCCGGGTCGCCGGCAATGAGGCGTGCGGTCTTTGCGAGGTACGCTGACCGGTACCCGAGCCGGCACCCGGAGAGGACGCATGGTTCGGCCCCTGCGAGGGTATGAGGAGAAGGAAAGGAATATACCCCGTCTCTTCTTCCCGGGACAGGGTCTCCCAGGTTCTGACGGAGGAGAAAAATACGTCTCTTTATCCCCGGGATATTGGCGTACGTTGCACAGATGTACGATGCAAGGCACTCCCAGGGAGGTTGCCTGATGATCCGGAGACCGCGGTTCCGCTCGATTGCCGCATGGATGATGGGATCGCGGTCAATGGAAGAGAGGATGTCGGGCAGGTCGTCATCAAGCCCGAAATAGTGCCGGATAAAGCCGGGATCTGCCCCGGAAAACGAGAGGGAGTCCCCTCTCTGAGTTATCCTGATGACCCTGCTGCCCACCACCCCCGTCCAGACTCCCCCCTCCTTCTCCCAGGAAAAAACCTGGCCGCACGAGAGGGAGAGGTCAAGGGAAAATGGCTGGTCTGGTGTGAGAGTGATTCGCGGCATCGGCACGGTTCCTGCCCTTTCCCATAGGTGACTATGGGATTTGAGAGTGGCGGATCAGGCACGGTTGGACCCTTGCGTGTCACTTTCGGAAAGCGCACCACAGGGTTTTTTTACACCCCCCCTCTGATAGGTATTGCATGGAACTCAGTGAAGTCCTGCGTGGATTCCTTGAAACGGGAGAGGACTGGGAGAGGAAGAACACCTCGTTGAAAGGTGTCTCGATCATCAAGCTTCCGGGTACAAAAACACGGCCCCCCTCGCTTGCCATCGAGGTCAACCCCGTCAATGAAAAGGGTGGACCGATGAAGAAGAAGGGAATCATGATCATGAACGGGAAAGAGCTTGCCGCGTTCCGGGAGATATTTTCGAATCCCAAGGTCGATTCCCTCATCAGGACCATCGAGGACGTTGCGCCGATGAAAAAAGACCAAAAAAGCGGTGGGGGGGACATCCTCGAGATATAGGCAAACGTATTGTATCAGCACTTATCCTTGCGCGGTTGGAAAGCACGGGGGGGGGGATCTGCATAATTTGGAGATGACACCTGAATGGGACGCGGATTGGCGATAACGGCCCGGGATGATCCGGGGAGGGTGGGGTAAAGGCTATTATATCCCGGCTCACAAAAGGAAAAATGAGGCCGTATTCTTCCATGGAATCCATAAATAATTCGTGGAATGGAAAAAGGGATGCACTTTTGGCAGTCCTCCTCGTCCTTGCCACTCTTGCCTGTGTACTGGTCGCAGGGTGCACACAAAAGCCCGTTTCAGAGGGACCAATTGCAGAACCTCCAGCGTTACTCGTTGATTATTCACGGAGCGGTGGGATTGCGGGCTTCTTTGACAGGGTAGTCATTTACAGTAATGGCCATGTCGTCTACCAGACACGCGAGGGGTCTGGTATGTTCATCCTCGATGAGGTGACACTCGAGAGGCTTCGGAGTCTCATCAGGGACGCTGATGTCCCGAACCTCAATACGTCCTACCCTGCACCATCACCCGGTGCAGATTATTTCTCCTACACGCTGGTTTTTGGAAACCGCACAATCACGACCGAGACAACGGGCGTTCCACCCCCCTTGATGCCTGTCATCGTCACGATTGATGAGATCCTTGCCACACACCGCGGCAAGCAATAAAAAAGAGGCTCTTCGCTATTTTTGAGGGGGTGGATAGGAACCAAAATGGGGGGCTGCCTGGTCCCTACACCCCCACATGAGGATAGTTCCGCCGCCCCAAAACGGCGCCCCGGCGGCGGTTTCACCATTCATTTCGCATTAATTCGATATTTTTCAGGGTTTTTGCCCTTCATTCGTTGTAGAGGCAGGACTGGACGTCCTGGCCCAGTCTCCCGATGGCATCTGCCCTGCACCGCTGGCAGTGCCGCATCTGGCGGACGTACTTGGCACACTCGTCCTGCATCTTTCTCTTCATCTCGGGGGTTGGGGGGGTAATATGGGAGAACCTGTACTGGGCAATGAGGGGGATGACATTGAATGTATAGACGCCCATCTCTCCAACTTTTTTTGCAATTGCAGGGATATGGTCCTCGTTGATCCCGGGTATGTAGACCGTGTTGACCTTCACGATCATCTTTCGCTCCACCGCCATCCTGATCCCCTCGAGCTGGTTTCGCAGGAGGATCTCGGCGCCCTCCCGCCCCTCGTACCGCTTGCCCTTGTAGTCCACGAACTGGTAGATTTTCGCACCGATATCCGGGTCAATGGCATTGAGGGTGACCGTGATGTTTCCCACGTCATACTTCTGGAGGAGGTCTATCTTTTCCGGGAGAAGGAGACCGTTTGTACTGATGCACTTGATAACGTTTGGGAATTCCTCGTGGAGGAGCCGCAGGGTCTCGAAAGTCTCCTCGTTTGCAAGGGGTTCCCCGGGCCCGGCGATCCCGATGACCTTGATATACGGGTACTTCTCGATGGCCTTCCTGACCATCTCCACAGCCTCAAGGGGAGAGAGGACCTTCGTTGTCACACCCGGGCGGCTCTCGTTGACGCAGTCAAAGTCACGGATGCAGTAATTGCACTGGATATTGCATCGCGGGGCAACGGGAAGGTGGCATCGCCCGAAGGCATGGCATGCCTTTTCTGAAAAACACGGGTGTTCGCGTATCTTGCGGAGCTGTTCGGGGTCCCATTGGACAGGTTTTCCCCCGACATCGGCAACCCTGTACTCGTTTGTTGTCATCTTTTAAGCCCTCGACCTGTGAAACAGGATGCTGGTACGGGGAAAGGGTGGGGGTTGAGATATTAAATACAATTCGTTTCGGACACTTTCACCCTTTTTTTCCGCGTTACAGCAGTATTTCATCCATCAACGATATTTTTCCCCATCCCGGTGGGGTTATTGCTGTGCAGCACCACATTTTCTTTCTATGAGAACACGGGAAGGGAGGAAGGCAGCTGTTCCCGCTCTTGGGACCGTTGGTCAGGTTGCATCCTTCTTTGTCATTGTGAGTATCCTTGCCGCAGGGTGTACATCCCCGCAGGGAGCAGCACCGGGTGATACTGTGCGTGTCACGTATAGCATGGCATTTCCCGGAGGAGTTGCCTTTGAGAGTAACCAGAACGGATCCCCCCTCGAGTTCGTCCTTGGTTCAGGGACCATGATCCAGGGCTTTGACCAGGCAATTGTGGGGATGGTTCCCGGGGAGACAAAGACAGTCATCATCCCCCCCGAACGCGGGTATGGATTGAGGGATGAAAAGCTCGTTGGGAAGGTCAATACAACCGTTCTCGAGATCATCCTTTCCAATCTTGAGAAAAACGGGACATTTACCCAGGTTACTATCCCGGGCGTGGAGGGGACAGTCTTCATGTACAGGCTCCCGGACAACAGGGTCTTTTACTATACCTTCACCAACATCACGCCGGACACGACAACGGTTGACCAGAACAATCCGCTTGCAGGCCGGGAACTCCAAGTAACAATCACGCTGAATGAAATCATCCGGAAAAAATGATCGAGGGTACATCATCCCGGGGAGGCCAGGGAAAGGGGGAGCAGATCCCTTCAAAATAGCATACAAATGGGCTTAAAAAGCTAAAAAAAACCCTTCATTTCAAGAAGTGGGGGTATGCATCGGGGGATGTGTCCCGATGCGATCCGATACTTTTTTTATCCCCATGTGATATCTCATTCTGGTGTACCGGGAAGCGCCGCCAGTTACAAAGCCTGGAGTACTGCCTATAATGATGCCACCTTGATTGTATAGTGCTTTTTCAGGCAGGCGTCGCCCGCTGAACGGTGCACCAAAAAATCCATTTCATCTCCTTGTATATAAATTCCGTGGTCGAAAGTGACTTTTTTGCGTTTGTTTTGACATGCGTCAGACATTTTGGAAGGCAAATTGAAATTGGAACAAAATTATCGTGCCATCATTAAAAACGATTTAAAAGATTCAAAATAAAAAAATAACGAAAAATATGGGGAATGGAGGAGTGAAGTGCCGATCCACCGTGTTCCGTTCCCGGGGAAGGAAAGGGGGGTAGTCTGAGGGGGGACGCATAACGGGGTTGAAATTTGAAACGGCTTTCCCAGAGGTGCCGCAGTGTCTGGTTTATAAAATTTTCGCGACACTCCCGGATACCACAGGGTTTCCGCAGGGGATGGTGGTGACGTTTTTTAAACGGTCTCCTCCCCGGAGGGGGACCCGTTCCCGGGAACCTCGTTGTCGCAGTGCGAAGCCCCTTCCGGAAATGATGGGTGGAAGGGCACCCGGGCCGGGGGAGATGGGAACGGGAATGTACCGGGAAAAAGCCATGGGCCCGGCCGGATTCGAACCGGCGACCTCCGCCGTGTAAGGGCGACGTCATGACCGACTAGACCACAGGCCCGGACAGCCAGAAAAATTCAACGGTGAGGGTATTAAAGCCACCTGTTGGATTGTGGACCTACCCCGGTCATTTCCATGGGAAATGGCGTTTTTCAGGTCACCGGCGGGGTGGAGATCCCTATTCCTCCTGGAATACCGCGTGTATCTCTGCCCTTGTGACGGTCTCTCCCATGACGCGTATTTTCCACGAGACCTCTTCGAGCGATACCACGCGAAGGTGGGAGAAAAGTTCCCTTACCTCCTCCCCGGTGAAATAGTGGGTGAAAATTCCGGACCCGCGAAGAAATGTCCCCTCCTCAATTTCCTCTCCCCTGCCCGCCCGGAAATCGGAACAGGAAAAGGTGCGGACGAGGACCCGGCCCCTCGCGTGCACCACCCGGGCAGCCTCGCGGGCGACACGTTCCCTGCCATCTGTGAGGAAATGGTCGAGGACATGAATAAGGAGGACCCAGTCAAAAGACCCATCCGGGAAAGGCATGCGTGCGGCATCTGCGTGCACAAGCTGGAGGGTGTTGGCCCTGGAAAAACGTTTCCTGCAGAGCGTGAGTGCAGCCGTGGAAATGTCCATGCCCACGATGGAGGGCTGCGGGACCGGCGCCGCCCGGGCAACCATGCTCGCGAGGGTCTTTCCATCACCACACCCCACCTCGAGGACTCTTTCTCCCGGGGAAAAAACCGGGATACCGGGGGTTACCCCTGCAAAAAGCTGTCCCTTCTGCCTGTACTCACTGTCCCATGCGAATTGAGAGGGATGTGTCATGGGGATTTTCCAGGTTGCAACCCGTTTTTGGGGGTCCCTGTGCTCTGCTGCAGGCATCTCTTTTCGAAAAAGACCGGGGGATTGTCCCCCGGAGAAACACGCATCAGAGCAGACCGAAAGATTTGAGGGTCACGTCAGGGTTGACGGCACCACAGTGGTAGACGACACCTTCAGAGACCTCATTGATAACGACCTCCGCAGGGGAGAAGAGCGAGGTATCGATCTTGTAAAAGTCATACCCTGCCTCTTTGAAGATCTCGTTGAACGGTTTTCCGTAACCCTTTGACTTGTTACTCGGGATCTTCTCGAGGTACTCCTTGATCTCGGGGGCCTTCATGGTGAGCATGATCCGCCCATGGTAGATCGTCGCATCGTTTGTCACACCCATAGCCAGTTTCGGTCCCCGCACGGGGGGTACTGGCGCCGTCCCCATAGCAGCAGAGATCTTCCTCGTGTCAAAGTGGAGTTCATTCAGTTTGTAGATAGCGGTCTCCACGCACCGGCCGGCGACCTGGATGGAGCCGACGATTGATGCAGTGGGGGCAACGACGGCGCACACGTTTGCCGGCTCCACGTGGCAATCGGCCGCTATCTTCTCCATGACCTCCGCATGGGGGAGGTGGTCGCTCTCCAGTGCAATAACTGCGGAATCGAAGTCATCTTCGTAATCGATGACCTCAAAGGTATGCTTGGGTTTGAGGGAGAGCGCCCGTGCCGGGCCACTCCCCATTGCAGAGTAGTTGTTGTGCTTTATCGTCCACCCGGCTTTCTGTGACCCAAGGCATGAAATGGAGGGGAAATCAGTGAAAACATCGATGAAAGGGATCGGGTAGTCCCTGATGGAGGCCATCCGGAAGTTGACTTCCCCAAGGCCGCCCATGCAGATCTCGGTAAAGGCGCGCCCGGCGGCATACCCCCCGCGTGTGCTGACGCCGCAATCGATTATCCGGGCCCCGTTATCGAGTTCATGGTATGTTGCATTGAATTCCTCGGCATATTCTGCAAGGTTCTCGAAAATTTCCAGAGCAAGTTCATTCACACTGAGCACGTGGAATACCCCCTTCACCATAGAACACACCCGGGAAACAGATAAGAGTTATCAAATGATCGTTTTATAAAAGGGTTCATGTGAGGTATTCACAGACTCTTTCGGGGTTATAGCGGAGTGTAATCACCCTCGTTCTGCCCTTTCCATCGCGGTACTCGAGGTTGACGAGACGCATGGCATCGAGTTTCCTCACGATCTCGTAAAAGCGGGTATAGCCAAGGCCTGTCTCCTCTTTGACAACCTTGTAGACGGCCCCTGCGCTCATCTCTCCCCCGCGTGCCGCGTGCTCCGCGAGTGCCTTCAGGAGGGACTTTTCTTCGGGTTTGAGGGTTTTTATGGATGAGGCCAGGTGGATATACCGTGAAATCCGGTAAGCCCCGCAAATATCGTCCTTTTCTATCTTCCTGCTGGCCCGCCTCTCCGCGCTCAATGTTGCACGCTTGATGAGGTCGATGCCCACGCGGAGGTCCCCGCTCTTCTGGGTCTGTTCCACCACGAGGTCAAACATCTCGGGCGGGAGGCAACCGGGGTACAGCCCCTGGAGGACGCGTTCCCCCAGTATCGTCCGGATCTCCTCCGTGGTGTAAGGCGGAAAATAGATCTCCGTTGGCCGGAACACCGAGGAGACGCGGGCGTCAACCACGCGTGCGATGTCCACGTCCATGTCACTGACGATGAGGATGACCCCCACCCGCGTCCCCGGATAGGACTCGTGGGAGCGCAGGAGAGAATAGAGGACCCGGTTTATCTCGTTCTCGTAGAGGAGGTAGTTTGCATCGTCAAGCGCCACGAGGAGGACCTGCTCGTCCTTCTGAAGCATGCGGGCAATGGCATCAAAGACCTGCTTAAAGGACGTCCCGGATGAGGGAGGGAGGTGCCCGGAGAGCCTCCTGTAGACCTGGGAGAATACAGAAAACTTGGTGTTGTCAATCTGGCAGTTGACGTAAACCGGGACGATTTTCTTCGTTGTCTCTTCGATCTCGGCAAAGAGCTTTTTGACGCTCGTCGTCTTCCCCGTTCCGGGAACACCCCGGCAGACCGTGTTCAGCGGGCGGGCTCCCCGGATTGCCGGTCTTATCTGGAAGGCAAGTTCCTTCATCTGGGTCTCGCGGAAGTTGAACTGCTCAGGGACATAATCGATCTCGAAGACCTCGGGGTCCCGGAACAGTGTCTCGTCCCACATGAGGAGGTCTTTTTTCATTCCCTGGCCTTCCCCCTCGCCCCTTGCTCTTTTCGGGTTTTCGGGAAATTCAGATATTCTTGAGGCATTTGCGACAGAGCGTCCTGCTGGCAAAGAGCATGCTCATCTTCTGGTCAGCCGGTTTCACGGGTGCACCGCACTCCTCGCACGTGGCGACCTTCATCTGGTCAGGAGCTCCAGGCCCGGGGATTTTTTCCGGGGACACGTCCCTTTCTGGGACTGAAACTGCGACCGGCTGGTCAGAACCCGTGCCCAGACCCTGATTCGCGGTGGTGACCGGGCCTGCGATGGCCTCATATTCCGCTGCCCCCGGTGGAAGGATGCGTTTCCGGTACCCATCAATTCTTTCCCGTGATGCAGGGTCGGAACGCCCGAACATCCCGAGGACACGATCGAGGAACAGGGCGAGCTCTTTTGCATCCTCCTCGGACTCCACGGCACCGCTCACTTCCAGGCGGAGGTTCTCATAGTTCTCGAGGTTGACCGTTATCCCGATGGTAAGTGTCCTCTGCCTGTCCATGGTATCATATTCATCGGGTATTTCTAATGAAAGTGCTGCCTCTGAACCTCACCCCGCAGGGGAGCCGGATCCCCCCATTCCTGTACCGTGATAGATCCTTACCCGTCAGGTGACGGTCACGAAGGCCCCGGCATTGCGAGCTCTGGTGCACACGATGTCACCACCGCCGGCCGGTTCAAGGACTTCGCGGCATTCCCTCCCGATGTCATCCATCCCCCCTTCCCCAAAGCAAAAGACCGTAGGACCAAATGAACTCAACCCTGCCGCGACAGCACCGGCATTCCGCATCGTGGAAATGAGGTCCCGTGAAACGGGCGGTGCGAGCATGTTCTCAACTTTCTTGAACCCAAGTTCCTGCATCCGGTTCACTGCTTTTCCAAAGAGTTCAAGGTCCTTCTCAACGAGCCCCGGCAGGAGAAGGAAGAGGACGATGTGTGCAAGTTCCCGGACTTCTTCCTGCGGGACCGGGCAGTACTGTGAAAAGAGGGACTTTTCAATAGCCCCGCTTGCTCCGGGGGCACTCCGGGGGATGGCAAGAAGGATCTCCCAGTGGGGGGGAAAATCATGCCGGGCGATGATCTCCGGCGGGCGGACACCCGGCGAGGCCGATGAGGGGAGGAATGCCGCCTTGTCCCTGGAAGTGCCAAAAGAATGACCCCCATCGACGAGAAAACCCCCCGTCGAAAACGCGGCAGTTCCAATCCCTGATGTCCCGCCGCGCCCTGTAATCAGGGCAAGCTCGTGCGGCGGGCAGACCTGGCCGTACAGGTGACAGAGTGCCGTTGCTGCAGACAGGGCAAGTTGCGTCCCCCTCCCGAGACCCACGTGGCCGGGGTACAGGGACGGGAGGGAAAACTCCGCCCCACCCGGCAGGCAGAGGGCCCGCGCGATGGCGTCTGCGGCAGCAAGTACCCTCGAACGGGCATCCTCGTCTCCCCCGACGACGGAAAATCCCTCGCTCCGCCGGGCAGAAAGGACGACCTCCGGGTGGTCAAGGGCAATCCCGACCCCTCCGTCCACCCTCCCGAGGCTCCCGTTCATGTCGAGGAGGCCGAGGTGCAGGCGGGAAGGAGCCCTGACCACGACCCGGCGCTCGCCGGCGAAGAACATGGCAGGAAAAGTCTCCTCGATGTGCATGAGAGGGCTGTTTTCGTGGATGATGCGGTACTGGCGGGAAAGGAAGAGGGGGTTTCCGGCAAGCCCAAAAACCGCCGCGACTTCCTGGGGACGGGTGCCGGCCGAGATCCCGAGGATCTCTCTCCGCGTCTCGAGGCGGTGCATCTCGAGGATCTTCCCGATCGGGATGTCAGCCCGCATGAGGTCGTCGCGGAAAGAGGGAGAGAGCCGCGAGAGCGGTGTGTACGACTCTGCATAAATGAGTGTCTCTCCGGAACGGGTGTTTTTGAGTTCAACAACCCGGTGGTTGACCTCCTCGCCCGGTCTCACCTGGAGTTGCTCTGCGATGCGGGGATCTGCCCTTTCCACCACCTGCAACCGGGTGATAACTGCGACCGGTGCACCCGAGGCAAGTTCAAGGAGCCGCGTCACGGAACCGTCGGTCCCCAGAAGGACCCTCTGGAGGGGAGAGAGGGGACCAGCTACCCGTTCGAGATCGGTGCAGAGGAGGGGGCTTGACATATCTCAGGAGGTGATCGTGCCGGGATGATACAATCTTTCCGCCCCGGTGGTTCAGGCGCTCCCCTCTCCCAGGAAGAGGGAGAGGAACTCCTGCCCTTCGCGGAGCCCGAGGGAACCCCCGGCAGCCTCTCTCTCGCAGAAAGAACGGCAATTATCCCGTCCTATTCCAAGGATTGCAAACGGGACGGGGTCACTCGTGTGGGTCCTGATCCGGAGGGGGGTCGGGTGGTCCGGCAGGACCGCGATCCGGGCACTGCACCCCTCAATCAGCGTGCCAACCATCGTGTCGAGGCGCTCGATGGCCCTGACCTTCTCTTCCACGCTCCCCATGTGGCCTGCCTCGTCAGGGGCCTCGACGTGGATATATACAAAGTTCACGCGGTGGAGGGCATCGAGGGCATAGCGTGCCTTGGCCTGGTAGTCGGTATCAAGGTATCCCGTTGCCCCCGGGACATCGATGACCTCCATGGCGGCACACCTCCCGATCCCCCGCAGCAGGTCTACGGCCGAGATGATGGCCCCTGAAATGCCATATTTTTGGGAAAATGGCGTGAGCTGGGGGGTCTTCCCTCCACTCCACGGCCAGATATGTGTCGCGGGCGAAAGAGCCCTCGCCACCCGGGACTCGTTGACTGGGTGGTGCTCAAATACCCGCTGCGATGCCTCCATGCACGAGCGCAGGACCTCCGCATCGTTGCCCTGCGGCAGGTGCGGCATGACCGGCTGCCCGACGATGTCGTGGGGGGGGACAGTGACGGCGCCGCGGGCAGAGGGCAGAACGAGGACGTTCCTGTAACTGACCCCCGGGTAAACCCTGACGGGTGCAATCTCTTCCTGGAGCGTTGAGAGGAGGGCCTTGCCCTCGGCACTCGAGATGTGACCGGCGGAGAAGTCAGCCATCGTGCCATCCCTGATGGTGACAAGGTTGCACCGGTAGGCCATCTCAGACTCGCCGAGCAGGAGACCCATGCTTGCAGCCTCGAGCGGTCCCCTGCCCGTGTAGAACACGCGCGGGTCATAGCCGAGGATGGAGAGGTTTGCAATGTCTGAGCCGGCCTCGCACCCGGGAGGGATGGTCTGGAGCATGCCGCAGGAACCTTCCCGTGCGATGCGGTCCATGTTCGGGGTTGATGCGTACTCCAGGGGGGTCATTCCCCCGAGTTCCCCGATTGGTTCATCTGCCATCCCGTCTCCCAGCACAACGATGTACTTTCCTGGTTTCATGGTCCACCCAACAGATTCATCAGTCCGACGAGGGGCAGCGTTGTAATGAGAGCGGCCACGAAAGCGCCCCCTGCAATCGCGAGAACAGCATCACGGAAACGGATACGGAAAACGAAAGCTGCTGCGCAACCGCTCCAGGTACCGGTGACAGGGACGGGGAGGGCCACGAAAAGGAAGAGTGCCGGTGCCCCGTACCTCCGGATATTGTCCTCGTGATTGCGAGTCCTCTCAAAGAGCCAGGAGAAGAAACGCTCCATGGTGGCAGAGCGGACCCGGAGCCAGCCTGACACGGGTTCCAACAGCAGGAGGAGGGGGATGATCGGCAGGAGGTTGCCGAGGATACCGAGAGCAAACGCCGTCGAAGGCGAGAAACCATAGAGGATTGCCGCCGGAATGGCATACCGGGCCTCGAAGAATGGCGTGGCACCCAGGATGACGACGGTGAGGGCAGCAGGTATATCGATCATTTTAACCCAGCATGGCAGCAATGGCAATCGTGACACTTTCCCTTGACCCGACGGGAGGTTTCCACCCCAGGTCGCGGAGCTTCCGGACCGAGAGCTGCATCCGGGGCACGTCCCCGACCCACCCGCGTTCTCCCCCGGTAAAGGAATATTCCACACCCGATAACTTCATCGCCGAGACGACGAGGTCTGCGATGGAACGGACGTCAATCCAGTCTTCCGAACCGATGTTAAAGACATTGACCGGATCAGCAGAATGTGCCACAGCATAGAGCATTGCATCCACGCAGGCCCCTACCTCGAGGTATGACTTGGACTGCCTCCCATCCCCCAGGATCTCAAGCCGCCGGGGATCCGCAGAGAGCTTCTGAATGAAGTCCCAGATCACCCCATGGTTACTCCGCGCCCCGATGATGTTTGCAAACCGGAATATCCAGCCCCTCATCCCGAAGCTGTGACAATATGCCGAGATCAACGCCTCGCAGGAGAGCTTTGTGGCACCATAGACGGAAACAGGTTCAAGGGGGGCGTACTCTTCGGGTGTCGGGATGACCTTTGCATCGCCATAGACCGTTGACGTCGAGGTGAATACGATCTCACTGACACCACTCATCCGCATCGCTTCGAGGAGGTGCCAGGTCGCAAGGATGTTCTGCTGGACCTGGGAGGCGGGGGACACCGCCCCTAAACGGACGTCCGGGTCGGCCGCCAGGTGCCAGACCCTCCCCGCCCCGCGGAGGGATTCCTGCCACCCCTCCCCGAGGAGGTCTCCCTGGATGAACCGGACCCTTCCTTCCGACAGGTGGGATGAGATGTTTTCGAGAGACCCGGTGCGCAGGGAATCGATGACCAGCACCGGCTCTCCCCGGGCGACAAGTGCGTCGACCAGGTGGGAGCCGATGAACCCTGCACCCCCCGTCACCACGTTCGCCATCATACCCTAATATGTATGTGGCTGCCATGTATAGGGATAGTGTTATGTATATCGGGATCGACCATGGGACCTCCGCGATGCGGTTCTCCGGGGGAGAAGGCCACAGGTTCAAGATAAGCCGCGAAGAGGCAGTCAGGTTCGAGATAGGTGACCTGTCTGCCATATGCCCCATCGGGGAGATACAGGGTATTGCCCTTTCGTACTCCATGGGGGACAATTTTTCTGCCATATCCCCCCTCTCAGCCCTCGCGAACCGCGGTCTCATCAGCCGGGGAGGTGCCGGCAAGCATACCGGTGGGGGGACGCGGGTCTTTGACCAGGTCGCAAAGAGCGGCATTCCTGCCGTTGCAGTCCCCGGGCTGCACCGGCGCTCCCCTACCGACCCGCGGTTCCGTGTCTACTCCCACCAGGCGAGTCCTGAAAAGGTTGGCATTGCTTTCCGGGTGGTCAGGGACCTCGGCGGGGACGTCGTGGTATCTGATATCAGTTCAAACACTGTAACACTCCTCGTTGCGGACGGAAAGCTGAGAGGCGCCCTTGACGCCTGCATCTTTGCCCCTGGTACAGAGCATGGGGCCATCGACGTCGAGGCAATCCGGAAGATTGACAGCGGCGAGATCTCTGCAAACGAGGCGTTCCTTTCAGCCGGGGTGAACCATACTCTTCCGCCCGAAGAACGCCTCCCTGCACTTGCCCTCTTTGCCGCAATGGAATGCGCAGCCCTCCTGCTCCTGAACCCCCGCGCACGGGTTGCCCTCGCGGGGAGCATGGCGGGACACGTGGGTGACATGGTCAGTGATCTCCTGGGGAGAAAGGTCACCCTCTATGACGAGTGGTGCGCAGCCGACGGCCTCTCACTCATAGCGGAGCAGGTCTTTTCCGGGAGGATAACAGAGATCCTCGGCCTGCCGGTGGCGCCCGGAAATCACATCTCAACATTTTAGTATGATTAATCATGTAAAATTATACAGTGATCTCTTTGCGCGAGCTGCGTATTCATGGCCGTGGGGGCCAGGGTTCGGTCACTGCGGCAGAATTAATCGCCGTTGCGGCCTTTGCGGGTGGTGTGTACGCCCAGGCATTCCCGGCGTTCGGGGTCGAGAGGAGGGGTGCACCCGTCCAGGCGTTTGTCCGGTTTGATGACAAGAAAATTCGACTGCGGAGCCAGGTTTACGAACCTGACTACATCATCGTCCAGGATAGTACCCTCATCCGCGACGTGAACGTCTTTTACGGTGTCAAGGAAGGTGGCATTGTCATCGTGAACACCGAGAAACCCATCACAGAACAGGTTCCCCCGGGGGTCAGGGTGATTACGATCGATGCGACCACGATGGCGCTGAAACACCTGGGAGTTCCCATCACGAACACGACCCTGATGGGCGCATTTGCCGCGGCCAGCGGGGAGATCAACATCAATCCCCTCGAGGCAGCCATTCGCGGGCGATTCACGGGTGAAATGGCAGACAAGAACATTGCTGCAGCCCGGGATGCATATACCCACGTCAGGGGGGTGACGTAAGGCCCATGGCACTTGGTCTCGGCTGCTCGGCACGCCCGGGCAGCTCGCGTGCAAACCGGACGGGGTCCTGGAGAACATTTCGCCCTGTCTTTGTACATGACAAATGCAGCCGGTGCGGGCTCTGTATCCAGGTATGCCCCGAGGGATGCATCAGTGAGGGAGAAGGAGGCCTCCCCGTACCTGACTACGATTACTGCAAGGGATGCGGATTGTGCGCCGAGGAATGCCCGAGCGAGGCGATCGAGATGAAAAAGGAGGAGAAATAGGATGATGGAGATCATGGAAGGGTCGCATGCCGTGGCCCATGCAGTGAAGATGTGCAGACCCGAGGTCATTGCTGCGTATCCGATCACTCCCCAGACCCACATCGTCGAGGCGCTCGCAGAGATGGTTGCAAACTGCACCCTGGATGCCGAATACATCACGGTTGAGAGCGAATTTTCGGCTCTCTCAGCATGCCTTGGGGCAAGTGCGGCAGGGTCCCGGGTGTATTCTGCAACGACATCGCAGGGCCTGGCTCTGATGTTCGAGGTCTGTTTCAATACTGCAGGGATGCGTTTCCCGGTCGTGATGTCGATCGTCAACAGGGCCCTCGGCGCTCCCCTCTCCATCTGGAACGACCAGCAGGACTCCATTTCCCTGCGCGACTCAGGGTGGCTCCAGTTCTATGCCGAGGATAACCAGGAGGCAACAGACCTCCACTACCTGGCATACAGGGTCGCCGAACACAAGGACGTCCTTCTCCCCGCATTCGTCTGCTTTGACGGCTTCATCCTCTCCCATACCTACGAGCCCGTGGAAATGCTCACCCAGGACCAGGTTGACAGCTACCTCCCTCCCTACAGGCCGGTCCTGCGCCTGGACAGTGCTGACCCTGTCTCGATAGGGCTCTTTGCCGCGCCGGACTACTACATGGAATTCCGGTACCTTGTCGACCGCGCATTGAAGGGATCGGCCGGTGTCATCCAGGCCTCCGGCAGGGAGTTTGGGGAGATGTTCGGCAGGGACTACAGCGCCCTTGTGGAGGAGTACAGGCTCGAGGACGCGGATTGCGCCATCGTTGCCATGGGGTCGATCTGCGGGACGGTCAAGGACGCCATCGACGACATGAGAAAGGATGGTATAAAGGCAGGTCTTCTCCGGATCCGGACGTTCCGGCCTTTCCCGGCAGAAGAGGTCCGCAAAGCCCTTGACGGGGTCTCCTCTGTCGCGGTCCTGGACAAGAATATTTCCCTCGGGGCCAAGGGAGCCGTCTGCATGGAGGTCAGGGATGCCCTCTACGGGACCCAGATCCCTGTCCAGGGGTACATCATTGCGCTCGGGGGCAGGGACGTGAGAAAGAAAGATGTGCGGAATGTCGTTGACCTGACGCGGTCAGGAAAAGGAGATATCTTCTATGGCCTTCGGAATGAGGTGCTGAAATGACAGGGGATTCGTGTTCTCTGTTTGAGGTCGGACACCGGGCATGTGGCGGGTGCGCTGCGGCCCTTGCGGCACGCACGATCCTTAATGCCGCGGGAAAGGACACAATCATCGTCTCTGCAACGGGGTGCATGGAAGTCTTCTCGACGCCGTACCCTGAAACAGCATGGAAGGTCCCCTGGATCCATTCGCTCTTTGAAAACAACGCGGCAGTGGCGTCCGGCATATCAGCTGCCCTTAAAAAGCAGGGGCGCAAGGAAAAGGTCATTGCCCTCGGTGGTGATGGTGCGACCTTTGACATCGGGATGCTCTGCCTGTCCGGGGCGTTTGAGCGTGGCCATGACTTCGTGTACATCTGTTACGACAACGAGGCCTACATGAACACCGGCATCCAGAGGTCAGGGGCGACACCCTACGATGCATCGACCACGACGAGCCCGGCCGGAAAGTGCTCTATGGGGAACCGGAGGCCAAAGAAGGACCTCCCTGCCATCCTTGCAGCACATGGAGCACCTTATGTGGCCACAGCCTCCATCGCGTATCTCCCCGACTTAAAAAAGAAAGTCCAAAAAGCCCTGGAGACCGAGGGACCCTGCTACGTTCAGGTCCATGCACCCTGCTGCACGGGGTGGGGTTTTGAGGGGGAAAAGACAATTGCCATTGCCAAACTGGCGATCGAGACCGGTCTCTTTGTCAGCTATGAAATGGAGAACGGCACGGTCACACGGGTCAAAAAGGTGGTCAGGAGGCCGGTCGAGGAGTACCTTAGGGAGCAGCGCCGGTTCCGGCACCTCTTCCGCCCGGTCAGAAACGATGCAGAAATTGCCAAGATCCAGGCAATTGCCGACAAGAACGCCGAGAAGTTTGGAATCGATATCAAGATCAAGAAATAAATTACCAATATCCCTAGAGAAACTCTTTTTATCCGGCCCTGGTCAATAGGGTAAGAGAAAACGGATGTCTGTGGGCAGGGGGTTCCGGATCCTCGTCATGGACGATGACGAGGGGATACAGGATGTCGTCCGGATAATGCTCGGCCGCCTCGGATACCGCGTGGCCGTCGTTCCGGATGGCGTTAGTGCGGTCATCGCCTACCAGCGGGCGCAAAACGAGGGCGATCCGTTCGATCTTGTCATCCTCGACCTGTCTGTCGAGGGGGGGAAGGGGGGCCTTGAGACCCTCGAAGACCTCAAAATTGTTGATCCCAACATCGTGGCCCTGATTACAACCGGTTTCACGGGAGAGCCGGTTTTTTCCCGTTACCGGGAATATGGATTTGCCGGGGCGGTAGCAAAACCCTATCGCATGAAAGACCTGGACGACGCTATCAGGGCAGTGCTCTCCTGAATCACCACCCTCATTTCCCGGGTTTTTTCCAGGTGAGGAGGAACGGCACCAGCAGGACAATTGCGATGATGACCCAGAAATTGGCAAAAATGTACAGGAGATCTTCCCGACCCCTGTCATAGAAACGGACCTCGGCGACCCTGGTCGCATTCCACGTGACGGATACTCCCCCGTCATCTCGGGCTGTGACAACGCCCCCCGCGCTGATCATCCCCAGCGCGGGGTTCCGCACATCCAGCCCTTCGGGGAGAATGACTGTAACGTGGCGCGCTGATTCAAATGCGGCCATGAAATGATTTTGCCTGACCGGGCCCTGGAATGAAAGCGTGTAATTCCCCCTCGGGAAAGTTATGACAGAGTCACGGTCCCAGGTAAATCCGCAGGGATTGCAGGCCCCGGAGAGGACCACGTCCCTGACCACCAGGGGGACCCTCTCCCCCAGGACTCCGGTCTCGAAAAACTCGTACCGTTCAGCGTCGGTCAGTTCCACCGAGGCATTGAATGCCGTCCCGTCCGGAAGGATCCTGTACTCTGCGGTGGATGCTGCGACAGGCAGGACTACGAGGAGGACTGCAGTGCAGAGAGCAGCGAGGGCAGGTCCGCGTCTATCTCCAGGGGGCTTGCGCATTGTCTTATCACAGTCTCCGGGTCCTTGAGGAGGTGCCCGGTCACCACGCACACGATCTTTTCGTCCTTGTCAATACTCCCGTTCTCGACGAGCTTCTTGACCCCCGCGACAGACGCGGCAGAGGCGGGTTCGACACCGATACCCTCGTTCTGGGCAAGCATCCGTTGCATGGCAAGGATCTCGTCATCCGTGACGGACTCGGCCGTGCCGCCGGTCTTCCGGATCGCGGCAAGAGCCTTTTCAGCATTGACGGGGGCCCCGATACGGATTGCAGTGGCAACGGTCTCGGGGTGAGGTTCGGGTTCAACCTCGGCGAGCCCCTCCCGGATAGCCCTCACGACAGGCATTGAACCTTCGGCCTGGATCCCGGTCATCATGGGCATCCTCTCCAGGAAACCAAGCTTTTCAAGTTCCACACAGCCTTTATAGACCGCCGATATGTTCCCTGCATTCCCAACAGGAAGGACGATGCGGTCCGGCACTTCACCCAGCTGGTCAATGGCCTCAAAACCGATCGTCTTCTGTCCCTCCAGGCGGAAGGGGTTCACCGAGTTGAGGAGGTAGAGCCCATGGGTGAGGCAGAGCTCATGGACCATCTCAAGAGCCCTGTCAAAATTCCCCCGAATGGAGAGAACCTTTGCGCCGTGCATCAGGGCCTGGGCTACCTTTCCGAGCGCAACTTTACCGGCGGGAAGGAGGACAACCGCGGGGATACCCGCCCTCGCGGCATAGGCAGCGAGGCTTGCCGAGGTATTGCCCGTGCTTGCGCACGCAACCGACGATTTTTTCAGCTGGATAGCCATGCTGACGCCGACCGTCATGCCCCTGTCCTTGAAGGACCCTGTCGGGTTCATGCCCTCGTGTTTTGCATAAAGGAAGGGGAGGCCCAGTTCTTCCCCGATCCGGGTCAGGTGATAGAGGGGGGTTCCCCCCTCGTTGAGAGTGACCGGGGAGACTGACACGGGGAGGAGCTCACGGTACCTCCAGACGGAGAGGGGTCTCTTCTCCCAGGCAGACCGCGTGATAGTGACAGCATCCAGGTCGTACTCCACTGCCAGGAGATGGCCGCAGCGCGTGCAGTGGTAAATAATCTCATCAGGCGGGTAGGCCTTTGCGCACCTGACGCACACGAGACGGAACATGCGTGTAATATAGGCGGTCCCCCTGTAAATAGGAGGGGGATGGTGAGAAAACCCGGGGGAGGGGCCGCCGGGAAATTTCACGTCTCCCTGGTGACTGAACCGTTTCCGGGAACACTTGAGTTGCCACCCGGTGACAGGTCAGAACGCCGGTCTTGAGTCACGGGAAATGCAGACCGGACCCTTTCGACGAGGTCTGGGCTCAATTCGCAGGAATAGACTCCTTCTTTGCATCCAGCGTGGCAGAGGATGGCACCAGTCGGATCTGCGACGAGGGAGCCACCGGCGTATGTGTCAACCGGCGTTTCACCCGTGGTATTGATCCCTGCGACATACATCTGGAACTCGAGTGCACGCGCCCTGATGAAGAGATCCCAGTGTGCCTGCCGGGAGGCAGGCCAGGCAGCGGGAACGAGGACGGCATGGACACCGGCGTCTGCATACAGTGAAAAGAGGGACGCGAAGCGGAGGTCATAGCAGATGGCAAGGCCGCATGTCATCCCGGCAAGAGTACATATCCCGACTGTATTGCCCCTCTGGAAGTGCCGGTCCTCGCCTGCGGGGGAGAAGAGGTGGCACTTCGAGTATGTTGCCAGTATGTTCCCGGCCGGCCCCATGACAAAACACGTGTTCCGGGGAAGGGGGTAAGAGATTTCCCGCAGGGAACCGAGAATCGCAATGGAATACTCTTCTGCAAGGGACGCGATGCGCCCAACGAGAGGTCCGTCCAGGTCCTCGGCATTCCGGGACGACGCCGGGTCCCACCCCGTGGCGAACTGTTCGGGGAAGCAGACGATATCGGCGCCGCTGCGGGATGCCCGGGCTATGCAGGGCTCGACGCGTTCAAGGGTCGCACGCGGCTCTTCCCAGACACTCTGTACCTGTGCACAGCACAGTCTCATACCTGTCAATAAGGTATCGGGAAACGTCTTTTTGTTTTCTCCTGCGCAGGACGAATGTGGTCCAACCGTCCCCCATGCCAGCGGAGAAACACCTTGAAAGACCGCCTGTTTGCCCCCCGTGCGCAGCGTTTGCGGTGAAGTGAAAACCAAGGGCTAATCCCGGAACGAAAAAAAAACCACATGATTCTCTTCGAGACACAAGGATACAAAATGAAAATCGCGGATGCGATTTTCATAGTAGAAAAAGAAAGGACCGTTTCCTACTCGTAGAGTGCGGATTCATCCGCACGCTTGTAGGTCACGATCTCTCCGGGATTAAAGTGGATGGCTATTTCCCGCTCCGCACTTGCGGGGGAATCGGAAGCATGGATGACGTTTCTCCCGGTGTCCATGGCAAGGTCGCCCCGGATGGTCCCGGGTTCAGCGTCGCCTGGGTTGGTCGCCCCTACCATGCGCCGCACGACCCGCACGGCGTCTCTGCCTTCCCACACCATCAGGAAACAGGGGCCACTCTCGATAAAGTGGCGCAGAGAGGGGAAGAACGGTTTTTCGATGTGCTCCCTGTACTGTTCAAGGACCTTCTTTTCCGTCAGTCGCTCGAACCGTGCAGCAACGAGCTTGAGCCCCTTGCCCTCAAGCCGGGAGATGACCTCGCCGATGAGCCCCCGTGCAACTCCATCCGGCTTGACCATCACGAAGGTGCGGTCCATCCGTGATCACTCCTTGCCCGCTGCCTTCCGTCCCGCTTCTGTCCACGGTACGCGCCGGGGTGCTCTCCCGAGGCGGAAATTGTTCTGGCATTTTGTGCTGCAGAAGTAAAAGACAGAGCCGTCCCTGCGCACGAACATCTTCCCGGTGCCAGGTTCAATGTTATCCCCGCAAAAACTGCAGTTTCTCTGTTCGACCATGTCCATCTCACCGCCGGGAGAGCTTCTTTGCCTCACGCTCTGTTTCAAGGAGCATCAGGATGTCCCCCTCGCGGATCGGGCCGACCGTGTTCCGGGTAATGATCCGGCCTTTGTTCGGTCCATCGAGGATCCTGCACTTCACCTGCATGGCTTCTCCATGCATCCCGGTAGAGCCGATCACCTCAATCACCTCTGCGGGAGTCCCATCATCAGCCATGGCCCTTTCACGCTCTCAGTTCGCTGACCTGCTTGATGATCTCATCGACCAGTTCCTTTGCCTTCCCCGGCTTGACGATGGCTGCGGCCGCTGACCCCACGTCAAGTCCGCTGGCCGTCCCGATATCGTTCTGCTTGTTGATGAAGAGGAACGGGATCTTCTTCTCCTCGCAAAGCGGGGGGAGGTGCATGACGATCTCTTCGGGTTCAACATCGGCCCCGATGAGGACAAGTGCAGCAATGCTGCGTTCAATGGCCTTTGTTGCCTCGTTGGATCCCTTCTTGATCTTCCCCGTCTCCCTCGCTATCTCCAGGGCTTCGAGGGCCTTGTTCTGGATCTCTTCAGAAACCTGGAATTTGACATATGACTTTGCCATGACTCACCTCATTCAGGAGTTGCAAAAGCTCCCTCATCACTCATCAGTCAGTATCGACGATGCAGCCATATCATTTCGACAGGTGCAGGCATAAAGGTTTGGAAGAACCCGGGTGCCCGCGGATTTTTCGCTGGAATCATGAGGGAAGGGCGAAGATCTGGACCCCCCACCGGTCATATACCAGGACAAGACCCGCCTCACCGGCACGGACACTATACCGCTCCCTCTCCGGGTCTCCCACGTAGAGGTGGGTCATGCGATAGGACCGCATGAGCGGGATAGTGGAAGCCGGATCCTCGTATATGGCCCGGACATCGGCAAGACGGGTGCCGTACCAGCCCCCTGCATCCCCCCGCCACATGTACTCGTGGAACGGCCAGCCGATGATCGTGGGTATCCCCGTAAAGGAGGAGACCCTCGCGTAATACGTATAATCACCCCCCTGTGCCTCGACGATACCCCCAACCCCGGAGAGCGACCGGAGATAAGCAATTGCCTCTGCATCCCCTGGATGAGCGGTCGAGAGGTAGGCAAGGCCATCGAGTGTCCCTCCCCCGTACGGGGGGTTGAGGGGGAGGACGAGCGGTGAAAAGACCAGCGCAGCTGAAACGAGCGCCACGGCGGCCCACCGGGACCACGCGGGGAAGATGCCACGGGGGACCCGCGTATCGAGCATGCGCGAGAGAAGTGCAAGGGCAGAAATCCCCATCATCAGCCACGCGGCGATGTAGAACTTAAAGACCGTATTCATCCGGTAATAGGTCTCGCCCATGTTATCCTTCAGGTAGAAGACCTCGCAGAGGATGACAATCGAGAGGCCTACAACCGCGAGGATGTGGACAGGATCTTCCCACTTTCCGACCAGGAAGTACACAAGGGGAAGAACAGCGATCGCTGCGGCGGGATACCCGAAAATTGCAACGAGAACGGGGAGAACGAGGAGCCAGGGACGTTTTCTGACCTCGCCTGCGACTGAGAGGACCATGACGAGGAGGAAGAATCCATGGACCAGGAGGAAATCAGCCGGAGACGTCGGGGTATGGACAAGGCCCACGCCCATGATACCCTGCGTGGTCATCTGGAGGTAAAAGGGGAGATAGGCCGCGACGGCACACGCCGGAACCAGGACGAGGAACGACCACGGCGCAGCCAGGACCCTGGCAATGATCTCGCGGGTGGTCCAGGGGGTCTTCGTTTTGAGACAAGAGAGGATTCCCCCCACCTTTTCCCGGGCCATTCGGACCGGTGCGGCCAGGTTTTTGGCCAATGAGCGGTGAATGCTGCCCCCTGATGCCCGCCCGCGGGACCATATCAAAAGACCGAAGAGGACCGTGACAGGGGCATAGATAACGCCGTCCCACGTGTTGATGGGGGGCATCGATCCAAGGCTTGCGCCTGCCAGAAGGATGAGCATGCACCGCCCCCCCCTGTCCAGCCGGGAAAAGTGGAGGTAGGCGTAGACGAGGAGGAAAAGGAAGAGGATCTGGTTGAATATCCCGACGACGTGGGGGTGCACGTCACCCCAGAGAAAGGAAAAGAGGGGGTACTCATTGATCGTATTGGGAATGGTCCGTGTGCTGTCCCAGAGGAGAGATCCTAGTGCCTTCCCCTGGAGGAGCTGCCATACGAAGGAGGGGTTGACGAGGAGGAGTGTCCCGAGGACAAGCCATGGAAAACGAGGGGCAATCAGCCTTCCCAGAGCATACAGGACAACGGCAGAGGATGCGAAGGTCGTGGGGAGTGCCAGGTTGAACACAACCGGGGATGGCACACCGCTCACGATCCCGAGGGCACCAAACATCCAGTACCCGAGGTAGTAATAGACATCGAGGGATCCGGACGAGAACCAGGGATCGAGGGGTGGGACGACCGGTACCCGCATGATCGAGGCCAGGAACGCATGGTCCATGAACTTCTCTGCGTACGATATGCTTGGATTTGCATACCGGACACTCAGCATGGAAAGGAAGAAGAGCAGGAAGATGAACGCGTAGACCTGCTGTCCTGCCCAGTTCTTCCTGGCATAGGCATTCCTGTATGCGCCAAAGAGCAACAGGACGCCAAAAGGAACCAGTGCGAGAATCACGGGAAGCCGGAGGAGTCCACAGTACCACGAGAGGAGGCAAAAGAGGAGGAGTGAGACAGGGAACGCGACAGGATAGGCGAACTGGCCGCATGCCCTCCGGAGGTATGGCCAGACCGAGACCTGGAGGAAGAAGAGGAGGAGCAGCCAGGAGAAGATGCACGTAAGAAACAATTCACATTCTGCCAGATCCAATCCCCCCGAACCTTCTCTGGAAAGTGCTCCTCAGGCTGTCCAGCACCCATGGACCGAAGAAATAAATGGAGACGACCCCTCCCCCGAGCGTGATGAGGTTCTTGATGAGGTGGTCGACCACCGCTATCATCGTGGCCTCCGCGGCCGGCACACCGGCCAGGGAGAATGTGACTGCCAATGCGAGTTCGTACGTGCCAACACCCCCGGGCGTCAGTGGGACGGCCTTGACGAGGTTCCCGATCACGATCCCCAGGACAACGACGGCAAACGGCACCTGGTCCTGGAACATCATCACGACGCAGACGCAAACCAGCACGTCGATGATCCATATGACGAGGGAACTTGCAGACAGGAAAATGATGGCCCGCATCGAGAGGGATGCCTCGCGGACCTGTTCAAGGACAGAGAGGATAGCCCGGGTCACCCGGTTTTCAGTCGATACCTTTCCGGAGAGTGCGAGGATGATGAAAAATAAAAACCCAGCCAAGATCGGGGCAATCGTGATCGTGTAAAACCAGGAAGGCACGTCAAGCACGAAGAGGAGGGCAACGGCACCCAGGATTGCCACCATCAGGACATCAAAGACCCGCTCGATAACGATGGAAGATAATCCCTGGGAGGTCGTCGAATGGTACTCGTGGCCGAGGATAAGTATCCTCACGAGGTCTCCCAGGCGTGCAGGCACGATGAGATTTGCAGTCTGGCTGACAAAGATACAGGCGACAGAGAAGGTGACTCCCGCCGGTATCCCAAGGGAAGAGAGGATATTCCTGTACCGAAGGCCCCGGAGCCACCATGCTGTGAGGCAGACGACTGAAGCCAGGACCAGGAAGTACCATACGGCGTGGCTTGCCGCGATGAGCAGGTCGTCCCAGATGGCATACAGCATCCAGGCAACGATCCCGACGGCGATCAGGGTAGAGATGACAATGTAACTAGCCTTCTTCCACATGCATCTGCCACCAGAGCCGGAATATGGCTCTTCCCATCTGGAAAACGTCTTTTCGTCTGACGGTTGTCCCTCTCCCCTCCCTCCACCGCACCGGGAATTCCCGGATGGAATACCCCCGTGCCTGGGCCCTGACGAGGACCTCCGTGTCCCAGAACCAGTGGGTATCCCTCACCGAGGGCAGGAGAGAGAGGAGCCTCTCCCTGCGGAATGCTTTAAACCCGCACTGGTGGTCATGGACCCTGGACCGGAGGATGGTCCGAACGAGGAAATTATACCCCCTGCTGGCGAGCTCCCTGCCCCCGCTCCGTGCGATCCTGCTTTCGGGGAGGAGCCGGGAGCCTGTCGCGATGTCATACCCTTCCCGGATGGCCCCCACAAGTTCGGCGAGGTGTCCAATGTCCGTGGCAAGGTCCACGTCATAGTAACAGACAATCTCCCCACGCGCCGATGAGAAAGCCCGGGAAAGCGCTTTACCTCTTCCCAGGCGCAGGTCGCTGTGGAGGAGGCGGACCCGGTTGTCCAGTCGTTCCCATTCCCTGACGACAGCGGCACTCCCATCAGTGCTCCCGTCCTCGGCGACGATCAGCTCAAATGAAAGTCCGGTCTTTTCAAGGGCATCGAGTGAGCGGGGAATTGCAGTCCTTAAGCTCTCCTCGTCGTTGTACACGGGAATGACCGCGCTCAAAGCCACGTTATTCTCCACGTCACGCCCCCCCGGCAGTTCCAATGAGGCGGGCGACGTCCATTCCCGCGGCTACCGACCCGTTCATGCTCCTTTCAGGGTAATTGGGTTTGGAAAACATCCCGGCAAAATAGAGGCCCTCCGCCTGGTAGGGAACGATCTTATGATAAAAGCCCCGTGTGTAGAGGGGTCCCGCGAATGGCTCAACAGACATCCTGTGCCAGGCGATATCCCCGGAAGGGATCCGGAACCGGCTGCAGAAGTCCGCAAGCATGGTCTCATCGATCTTTCCGGGAAGGGTTCCCGAGAAATATGAGGCGAGGTAGACGAGGTGTTGCCCGTACTTCTCCGCGGGGATGAAATTTGTGTGGGATATGACCGCACCGTAGGGTGCAGGGTCTTTCATGTTCAGCCAGTAGATTCCATCCGTCACATCGCGGTCCATGGCAAGGAGCATGCAGGCAGCACCCTGGTAGGGGACCGGTCCAAGGCCGGTCACAACCCCGGCAGGAAGGGCCTGGGGCGGGATCGTCGAGACGACTGCATCGTACCTGCGGTCATTCACCCGCCAGCCCCCTGTGTCACGGGAGAGGGATGTGACAGGGTCCCCGAGCCGGATGACGCAGTCATTCCCGATTTTTTCGGCCAGCGCCTCCACGAGGGTATGGAAACCTCCCTGCAGGTAGCCCAGCCTCTCGCCTGAAATTCCCCTGTTGGACCGAATCGCTATCCTGCTGACAAGCCATGCGGCAGACACTGCGTCCCTGCAATCGCCGAATTTGCTCGAGAGGAGCGGTTCGAAAAAAGAGGAGTATACCCTTTCCCCGAGTTCCCTTGTGACGAATTCCCGTGCCGTGATATCGTCGAGCCGTGCGGTATCCAGGCGACGCGAACGGACTGTCAGGAGGGCCAGGCGTGCCTTATCAGCAAGCGAAAGGTAGGGGTAGGAGAGGATCTCGTGCGGCGTGTTGAGCGGATAGATACGGCCGTCCACGTAATACCCCGTCGTGCCTTTCAGCCATTCGAGTCGGTCCAAAACCCCGAGCGATTTCATCAGAGAAAAGAGGTGAGTGTCCGAGGCGAAACAGTGGTGATAGAAAGCTTCGATGTGTGTGTCTCCCACTTCATAGGATGAAACACACCCCCCCAGGTGCCGGCGTTTTTCATAGAGATCAATTTCATGGTCCCGTCCAAGGAAAAATGCGGCCACGAGGCCGGTTAAGCCTCCCCCGATAATGCAGATCTTCATGCCGGATGCTCAGTAGTGTTTGGAAAAGGGGGATGAAAAAGGCTCCGCATTCGAAATAACCGTATTAAATTCGTTTTGAAGGGGCGCCGCCATAAGGAAAGTATTTGAACTCCCAAAAGAAACCATATTAATTGAAGAAATTTAAAAGTCCTTGCGTAAATACCGGGCTGGTGTCATAGGTTCCATGAGGATATTTTTCATCGGGTTCGGCCAGGCGGGCGGCAAGATCGTGGACATGTTCCTTGAGCAGGACAGGAAGCTTGGGAGGAGCAGCTTCAGGGGCATTGCTGTCAACACCGCCCGCACTGACCTGATGGGGTTAAAACACATCGATCTCCGGGACCGCATACTCATTGGCCAGACTGTAGTCAAGGGCCATGGTGTAGGGACCGACAATGCTGCAGGGGCACGGATTACCCTCGACGAGATCGACAGCATCGTCAGTGCCATCGACAAGAGGGGAACGCATGACGTTGATGCTTTCATGGTCGTTGCAGGGCTTGGCGGGGGGACCGGTTCAGGGGGCACTCCTGTCCTTGCAAGGGCTCTGAAAAAAATTTACAGGGAACCGGTCTACGTCCTCGGCATCCTTCCCGCACCAGAGGAGGGGCGGCTCTATTCCTATAACGCGGCACGAAGCCTTGCCACCCTGATCAAGGAGGCCGACAACACCTTCATCTTCGACAACAGTGCGTGGAAGAACGAGGGAGAGAGTATCAAATCAGCCTTCTCCCGCCTGAACGACGAGATAGTCCGTCGCTTTGGTGTGCTCTTCCGTGCAGGAGAGGTGGGATCCGCAGGAGTCGGCGAGATGGTCGTTGACTCGAGCGAGATAATCAACACGCTGCGGGGCGGTGGGATCACCTCTGTCGGGTACGCGATCACGGAAGTCGTCAGCAGGAAAACGAAACCCTCGGTCGGGAGCATATTCGAGGGGATCAAGGGCACCCTGCGCAAGAAGGAGGCAACCGAGGAAGTCCTCCTCGGAGAGGACAGGACTGCAAAGATCATATCACTCGTGCGACGGGCCATGCTCGGGAGGCTGACACTCCCCTGTGATTTCAGCACTGCCGAGCGAGCACTCGTCCTCGTTGCAGGACCACCCGACGAGCTCGACCGGAAGGGCATCGAGAAGGCAAAGAGCTGGGTGGAAGAGAACATCGCGGGTGTCGAGGTCCGGGGTGGAGATTACCCCGTCAACAGCAACTACGTTGCGGCCGTCGTTGTTCTTGCAACGGTGGCAAACGCCCCGAGGATTCGCGAATTAATGGACATTGCCCGGAGTACAAAGGATGAAGTCGCAAAGGCCCAGGAGAGAAAACCCATTACGTTTGACGAAGAAATAGAACCACTATTTGAGTGATACTATGAAGAGGATATGGATTCACCTGTCTTTTCTCGTTTTTCTCTGCATCCTTGTCCAGGGTGTTGCAGCAATTGCCGTGGGCAATATCGTCATCAGCCCATCCGGTGACCTCGTGTCCGGCCAGTCGCAGGTCAGGTCGAGCTTCGTCATCAACTTTCCCGCAAGCGGGGGCAAAACATTCGATGATGCAAACACCCTCCAGTTATCGAGCGAGATGGACAACCCGACATGGACCTACGCGATAGTCCTTGATGGCGTTGAAAACCCCTCAAAGACTGAAATAGGGCAGAATGTCAATATCAACGGGTGGCTCCTCTCGTATCCGTCCCGGAGGGAGCTCTCCATGAAGGTCACGATGGAAGCGACTGCCCCCACCGTCCAGGGGACAGCCGAAAAGGTCGTCGTGGGTGTGAGAGTGCTTGACAGCCGCGGTGCGGCTGTTGCATCCTCCGAGGTCGTCAAGAAAAAGCTGGTCATCAATCCCGCCCAGATCAAGGAATCGGTCCAGCAGGCAAAGAACACTCTCTCCCAGCTCCGTTCCCGGATCGATGCAATGATGATGCCGGGGATCGATCTCTCCGGTGTCGAGCAGAAATACAACGAAGCCGCCAATGCGATCCAGAGCGCGGAGAGTACAACGGATTATGCCAAAGCACAGGCATCCCTCAAGACAGCCGATGATGCATTGAAAAGTGCACAGGAACTGCTCGTCACACTGGGGATCCAGAAGACAATCGCCGATGCAGATGCGAAAATGGAGGAGGTCAATGCCCTGATAACTGATTTCCGGGTAAACAGGAGCATGGGATCAGATGCCCGCCTCACTCCCATCATGATTGCCTATGACGATGCAGCTGATCTCGTTTCTGACGCAAAGGACAACCTTGCACGAAAAGAGTATGACCAGGCACAGAACAAGGCGTCGGAGGCAGTAACCAAGGCAGACAGTGCACTTGCCGATGCCCTCAAACTTAAATCAGAGATCGAGTCCAACCCCCTGTCAGGGGCAGCAACAATGCTTGCGGGGGTCCTGGTCGGGGGGATAACGATCATTATCATTATGGCAGTCATCGCTGTGATCGTCGTCATTGGTTTCCTCCTTTTCCGCAGGCGGCGGAAGTGGGATGAGCTCGGTTAAAAATCCTTTTTTCCCCGGGAAGATCGTATCCCCGCATTTCATGAAAATCACTTCGTGATTTTTCACTTTTTTCCGCCTGACTGCACAGCGGTCAATGGCGGTTTGGATGAAAAACGTTTCCGCGTTTTTTTTCGTCGGGGGGCATGTGACGAGAAGGTATCGTGTACGATTCGGTCGAAAATGGGGATAGCCCCCTCCTTTTTTCCTCAATAAAAATCGCCTGATACACATTTCAATCTATGATTCCGAAGAAATTCATGGACCTAATGTAAAAGTACATTTCTAAAAACCTCTAAATCGAAAAATAAGCAAGAATAAATCGTAAAATTGATTGTTCTCGAAGGGGAATACATATTTGGTGAAACAATGAATTCCCCTTTGATAGTAGATCGCAAGGACCCAAAATGGTTTCTACTCGAACAAGTGTTGTCACTGGTCTCCAGCCGTGAAGCTAGACAGGTGTTTTCAAAGAACAAGCTTGAGCCAATCAATGAAGCTGTAGAGGCAGTGAAAATCGTTCTTGTCGCGATGTTCTTCTCCG